>Ga0123356_10000193_pt1 | contig 70568 bp, 52 predicted proteins | sample TergutEmb28metaG_2_FD_92546 | JGI IMG/M metagenome (GOLD analysis project Ga0123356, IMG submission 92546) | Embiratermes neotenicus P3 segment gut microbial communities from Petit-Saut dam, French Guiana - Emb289 P3 | ecosystem: Host-associated > Arthropoda: Insects > Digestive system > Gut ...
CAGTCCGAGATTTGTCATCTCAGCAAGGTTTGCACCCTTACCGCCAAGCAGTTCCTTCATCTTTCCGTTTCCTTCGGAAAAAAGATATACGTATTTATTGCTCATCATTTGCCCTCCTGTTTAATATATTAAATATAATTTTTACTGTTAAGCGGAGCATGTGATATGCTTTTTGAAGTTGAAGAAAACACCGGCGACATAGCTCGGTTTTTCTGAGACAAAAAAAGTATTCACATGTGACGCTGCAGTGTTATCTAAGTTGGTTTTTGTATTGTACCACACTTTTCACAAAAATAAATAACTATTTTTTAATCTAACTATTATATAAACAGCAAAGATAATTTTTCTTCATTTTCCAACGCAAAATCTCTCAAATATGCGGGAAACAATGTCTTCACGGACGGTTTTCCCTGTTACCTCCCCAATTGCAGCAAGCGCAGCTTCTATATCTGTGACAACCGCATCGGGTGTAACCGCAGCAGACAGCGCTCCGAGCGCAAGAGCGACACTATCTGCCGCCCGTGAGATAGCATCTGAATGGCGAATGTTTGTAATTACTTCACCTGACACTTGCTTTCTCAAATCCGGGAACATTTTTTGAATTTCCTCGTCTAATAAATCGAATCCCTCCCTTGTGAGGGCAGATACCCGGCAGTATATGAACTCGAATTTGGCTAATTCAGTAAGGTCAAATGCTGCCGGTAAGTCTGATTTGTTGATAACCGCGATTTTCGGGATATTTGGCGGAGTAGAGCTCAAAATAGAATAATCTTCCTCTTTGAGCTTCTCCGAGCCATCGAGCACAACTATTATAAGTCCTGCTTCGCCAATAGCATCCAAGGTTCTTTTAATTCCAAGTTTTTCTACCTTATCATTTGTTTTTCTGATTCCTGCTGTGTCTATAAGGCGCAGCAGTACATTTCCTATCAGCACCTTTTCCTCTATAGTATCTCTTGTTGTTCCGGCAACATCGGTTACAATAGCCCGCTCATATCCGAGCAGCGCATTAAGCAGCGACGATTTCCCCGTATTTGCGCGCCCGATAATCGCCACCGGAACACCTGTGCGCATTACCTTTCCCAGCTCATACGTCCTTGCCATACTGCTCAGCTCGTCTTCACACTCGCGAAGTACAGATAAATAACCCTTTAACTTAAACTCATCAATATCCTCGTCCGGATAGTCCAAAACAGCATGAAAATGTGCCATTATATCCAAAAGCCGGTTATAGACAGCTTCCATTCTCGCGCAAAGAGCTCCGCTCAGTTGTCCTGCCGCATTTTTTGCCGCGCCCGGTGTCTCGGCTTCTATCAGGTCTATAACTGCTTCTGCTTGTGTAAGATCCAGTTTTCCGTTTAAAAATGCTCTTTTTGAATATTCACCTGCCTGTGCCTGCCTGACTCCGCACAGAGTTAATGCTTGCATAACCATTGAAAGCACAACAGGCGAGCCGTGTAAGTGCAGCTCAACAGTATCCTCTCCCGTATATGAGTTGGGAGCACGCGACAAAACACACAAGCATAAATCTATAAGCTCGCCGTTTGTGTTATAAAGCTTCCCATAGTACATATACCCGTTTTTGGCATCTTTGAGCTTCGTCGCGTTTTTCGCGCGGAATAACTTATCGGCAGCAGCTATTGCACCGTCACCGCTGATTCTTATAATCCCGATTGCCGACATTAAACTGCCTGTTGCTATCGCAGCAATTGTATCCGTTAAAAACATGGTTTCCATTTTACTGTAAAGTCTGATATAATACAATACATAGATTGGAAGTGTATGCTATTTATACAACGGAATTATAATTTTAGAGTGATTATATTCTGTTGTATAAAAATATTGAGGAGTGTTATGAAAGCTATTAGAATATTATTGTTTGTATTATCAATACTCTTGCTCCTATCTGCGTGCAAAAAAGAGGAGGACTTGCCTGATGACCTTACTCCTCCTGTTGACGATGAGACCCCTGTCGAGCTTGAGGTTTTTATATTTTCACCTGAAAACTTCCCAAGAATGGACGGCTCCCCCGTCACAGCACCGCTTGCCGAGGCAGTTGCGAGTATAATGCTTGGTCAGTCCCGTCAGAATGTTAATGAGCTTGTTTTATTTTCACGTACATCGCAGGCATTTCGCAACCTGGCGGATGACCTATGCGACATACTTATTGTCGGAGAGCCTTCTCCCGGTGTTTTAAATGAAATATCCGCACAGGATTTCAGACATGAAATTGCTCCTATAGCTTTGGATGCTCTTGTTTTTATCGTCAGTGCATCAAACCCTGTTAACAATTTGACATCCGAGCAGGTAAAATTAATATACTCGGGCGAAATAACAGGTTGGCAACAGGTCGGCGGTGATGATATTGAAATTATGGCATTTCAGCGAAACGAAGAAGCGATGAGCCAGGTTCTCATGGAAAAGCTTGTAATGGACTGGCAGAAAATGGCAGACGCACCAATGCAGACCCTACCTGCTTATTTAGACGACTGGTTTCTTGAAGACGACCAAATGACTGCAATTAAAGGTTTTGACAGCAGTGTAAATGCAATCGGATATACTATGCACCACTTTGCTGCAAATATGGGAATGGCGGAAGGATATAAGATATTATCTATTGACGGCATAGCTCCAAGTACCGATACAATTGCAAGCGGTGAGTATCCGTTTATCAATCCTTATTATGCAGTTATAAACAGCGACATACCCGCGGATGACCCGGCAAGCATCCTCTTCTGGTGGCTGCGTACTATCGAAGGGCAAAACTTCATTGCATCACAAGGCTACGTTCCTTACATGGAGTTTGGATGGGTTTATACGGGTTGGGATGTAAAAACCGATGATTCTCATTTGACACCATATAATTCTGCCCGGTCAAACTTCAACAGATTACATGATGCTGCTTTGCCTGTTCTTGTCCCTTCCGATAATTACGGAATGTTACTTCCATACGCAAGCTCTGTCACTATGAATGACGGAAACATCCGTGCCACAAAGTACGGTTTTGTGGCACAACGAAGTGGCACTGTTGTTACAGATCCGATTTTTGACGATGTTTTCAGAGCAGTAGTTATGCTTTCAAACACAAAAGAGTTTCTGCCTGCATATCATCTTCATATTATGCTGAGCGATACTGACCCCGGATACTTTGACGGCTACGGATCCATGCAAGCGGCTTGTGGCTTGGATGGCAGCTGGATAACACCTTTTGATTATATAAACATCGTTTTTAGCGAGGATGTTATCCTTGCTATGCACGATTATTACACATTTGATATTGATGTATACGATTATAACGGCAACCTTTTGTATAATGTTCTTGATTTGGAATGGGCAGACCAAATTCCCAATGATTCATGGTCGGAGTTTTTTACTTATACTGTCAGCGAGGGGATTGGATTTGTACAGCTTGATGATTACTTTTATGCTGCAATGGATATACTGACAGGAAGTATCCGGGAAACAAATTTCGTTGATGTACTGTCATTTTCCGACGGTCTTGCCGCTGTTAAACTACAAGGTGATAATAACTTATGGAGCTTTGTTGATAAAAATCTTGATATCGTCTTTGAGTCGGCCTTTACAACAAGCTCTGTTTTTCGTAACAATCGCGCTGTTGTCACCCCCCTGGATGTATCTGACGGGTTTATGCATGTTATAAATAAACAAGGTGATATCCTTTACTCATTGACTTCAGATCACCATTTTACTATTTCTCATAATTTTGATGGCATTGGCTTTACGGTATATTCAGATAGAAGCGCACAGGAGTACCCGATAATGCTGACTAATGATTTTCACGAGATAGCTTATCCTACAGATGCTCCACCGGCGTTTAGTCTTGAATCAACACATAGATATATCGGAAACGGCTGGTATGTACTTTTTACCGAAGGTGGCAACTGGCTAATCAGCGAAAGTGAGATAGTTACACTGCCCGAAAACCGGTATGTCGATGAGCTTGCAGGTGATTTCTCAGTTTTTAGAGAATATAGCAGTGATTATTCGTACTACAAACGAGGTGTTATGACAAAAAGCGGACAAACTATAATAGAAGCTGATATTAGAATGTCTGTTTATATGATAAACGTCGCCAACGAAGCCGGTGGTTTTATTCAAAACACAAACACAAGAACTCTCGACAATAGTCAAGGTTTTATAGGCGATTTTTACAACCGCAGAGCTTATAACTTGTTTGACCTGAGCGGTCAGCTGTTAAGCAACGACCTCGGCATACTTTCGTATGACGAGGCCTCCGGTCTTTTATATGTTCAAGGCAGCGATTATTTTGCATGGTTAAATAAACAAGGTGAGTGTTTAATAAGTATTCCTTCAATGGCTTACTCATATGACTAACTTTTAGTTTGAATATTATTTATTCCTATTTGCTTCCGATTTCCTTTATATCATATGGCGTCGACTGATAGACATAATAATTGAGCCAGTTTGAATACAAAAGCTGGCCGTGTGCACGCCAGTGAACAAACGGTGATGCTGTCGGGTCATCGTTTGGAAAGTAGTTTTTCGGAACGTTGATTTCAAGTCCTTTTTTGACATCGCGTGAATATTCAAGCGCAAGTGTGTCTGCATCATATTCGGGATGTCCTGTTACAAAAATGTTTCGGTTATCAACAGATTTTACAATACATACTCCTGCTTCATCCGAAACAGACAAAAGCTCCAGCTGCGAAACTGCAAGGATATCCGATTCACGGACTTCCGTGTAACGGGAATGCGGCATGTAATATTCATCATCAAAGCCTCGAAACAGCCTTGTTTGAGGCTCTAATATCATGTGCTTATATATTCCCGACAGCTTTGCCGGCAGAGGGTATTTTAAGACTCCGTAATGATAAAACAGCCCCGCTTGTGCTCCCCAGCAAATATGCAAGGTAGAGTAAACATTCTGAGATGTCCATTGCATAATGTCACAAAGCTCCTGCCAGTAATCAACATCCTCAAATTCCATGTTTTCCACAGGTGCTCCGGTTATTATCATTCCGTCATAATGCTTGTCACGTATTTTTTCAAATGATGTGTAAAACGATGCAAGGTGCCGTGGGTCAACATTTTTAGATATATGGCTTATTGTTTGCAAAAACTCTACTTCTACCTGCAGTGGTGTGTTAGACAGCTTTCTGAGTAATTGTGTTTCTGTGACAATCTTTGTAGGCATGAGGTTTAATATAAGTAAGCGCAGCGGACGGATATCCTGATGCAGCGCTCTTGTTTCTGTCATGACAAATATATTCTCGCTTTCGAGAATCGGTGTTGCAGGTAATTGATTTGGAATCTTAATCGGCATAACTTGCTCCTTATAAAATTTGCTTCCCGCCAATGTAAATACGTTTCTATAATAATTCCTTTATTAACGTCTCTCTTGGAGCTTCCGACAGGTATACCGGTGGGATGTCAAATACAGTTTTCGCTCCATATATACCTTCGGCTGCCAAGCGATAGGCAGCACGGGCATATGCAACCATAACACTTCCCGTAAACTCAGGGTTTGAATCCAGCTTTAAAGAAAACTCCATACTTTGCTCATTAATCCCTGTGTTTCCGTTTCGTATTACCATTCCTCCATGCGGCATTTTACCGTGATTTGCAAATAACTCACTGAGCTCTGCAAATGTGACTGTCGTATCATAACCGGCAAAGTAGTCAGGCATTTCTTTGATTGTCTTTTCAATCTCTTTTTTGTCCGCACCCGGCTGTATTGCTACATAGCATTCACGTCTGTGTTTTTCCCACGGTGGGGGTGCCTCCCCGGCTCCCTTGCGGGCATTTTCAACAGCACTGTCGAGAGGCACTGTGTACTGCACTGCGTGTGCGACTCCGGGTATTTTACGGATTGCATCCGAATGTCCCTGGGAAACACCTTTGCCCCAAAACGTGCCTGTTGCCCCGGCCGGCAAAACAGATTCAAAGTAAAGCCTCATTAAAGAAAACAACCCCGGGTCCCAGCCTGTAGAGATAATTGCCGTTTTCTTTGCAGAAACCGCCTGTGCCTCGACTGCTGCCAGATAACCCGGTATCTTCGAATGTGTATCATAACTGTCAACTATATTAAAGCTTTTTGCAAAGTGCGGTCCTTGCTCCGGTAAATCTGTTGCGCTGCCCGTGCAAAGGATCATAGCATCAATACTGTCTCGCTTACCTTCTGCTGCACTTATCGGCAATATCGGAGAGCTACCCTCCTGCAGCTTGACGGAGCTTGGGTCACGCCTTGTAAAAACTGCAACAAGCTCCATATCGGAAGCTGCAAGGATAGCTTTTACCACCCCGGCTGCCACATTTCCATATCCTACAATACCAACACGGATTTTATTCATATTTCGTTTTCCAGCATCTGCTCGAGAGTTTGCTTTTTACGAATCAGCTTTAGCTCGCCGCTTTCTGTAAATAAAACCTCCGGTGCCTGCTCATGAGAGTTATAGTTATATGGAGACATTGAGGAGCAATATGCTCCGACCCCTCCGATTACTACAATATCACCAATAGAAGGTTCTCTCATCGCGCGCGCTGTAGCATGTCCGTCCATGTCAAGTGTTTGACAATCGCCGCTCTCGCAGCATTTTCCCGCTACAACAGCTTCATAATTATGACCGCTCGGGTCAAACTCCGAAGAAATAACATGCTTACCGTCGTCTGAAACTATATAAACAGGGTGTTTTGAGCCGTATAAGAGAGGTCTTGAGTTAATCTCCATACCACCATCGGTGATAATAAAATTTGTTCGTGCCGTTTTTTTCTTGTCTATTAGCCTTGTAACAGCATATCCACCATTTGCAACAATATATGTACCTGGTTCGATTTCCACCTTTAGCTTGCGCCCTGTTCTGCCATAAAACTCTTCAACACGCATCTTTGCATAGCTGCCGAGTAGGGCAGCATCGGCTGCTGTTTCCTCAGGCATGCGGGCTTCCTTCATACCACCGCCAAAGCTGACCGTGTCTGCATCGGGGAAATTCTCTTCGATAATATTAAGCTCCAAGTCGATATTCTTTCTCCACATGGTAGTGTCAGCACCCGAGCCTATATGAACATGAATATGACGGAATTTCATTCCTTTTGAAGCAGCATACTTATTGACGTCATCAAGATCGGATAGATGAACTCCAAAGCAGGAGTAATCGTCACCGGTATTTCTGGTAGCACTCTCTCCCGAGCCAACACCCGGATGGATACGTATTCCTACTTCAATGTTATTTTTCGCGGCAAACTCACCTACAAGCTGCAATTGATTTAGTGAGCAAGCATTGTACTTAAGCCCGCCGAGCAGTAACTCCTCAAGCATTTTTCTCTGTGTGCCTTCAAGGGTTTCCTGTGTTGTGAGCATAATCTTGTCCGGTGCAACACCTGCAAGTCTTGCTCTTAAAACCTCATTAAGCGAGCTTGCATCAAGATGTAGCCCGGCTTGTGTAATAATCTTAAGTAAGGTTCTGTTTGAGTTAGCCTTCATAGCATATCGAACCGTCTGCCCATAAGCATGCGGCATATCCATACAAGCATGACATCTGTCTTGTATAAGCTTTTTATCATATACATAAACAGGAGTTCCATACTGCCTTGCAGCATCAGCTATAGCTTTTGCATCTATCCGACTAAAGTTATTCAAAGTGTTCATGTTTATTCCTAACCGGCATAATTTTTAAAGTAATTTTGCACCAACACAATCGGTGTCCCTCTATCACCACTACCTGCAACCAAATCGCACAAACTGCCTACAAGATCGCGTATCCTGCGTGGTGTTGTACCTCCGGAGGCAGCATTGCCTACAAGGTCACTATCCTTATTTTTTATACGCTCACGTATACGTTCCGTAAGCTCCTCACCTGAAAGATCGGCATAATCATTATCGGCAATGAACTTAATTTTAATCTCATTTGGAGTCCCTTCAAGCCCTTGTGTATACCCCGGCGAAACAACCGGATCAGCAAGCTCCCATATACCTCCGACAGGGTCTTTAAAGCAACCGTCACCATATACTATGACCTCAATTAATGCTCCTGTGCGTTTATTAAGCTCGCTTTGAATTTCCAGAACAAACTTCTCTGTATCTCTTGGAAAAAGCTTGACAGTATCTTCGGTGGCTTTGTTTGAGCCAAGCAAGCCATATTCGGAAAAGCCGCTCCCGTCCACAGGCTTACACAAAATATCATCAAGGCGCAAGCAAATCTCTGCTCCGGCTTTTTGGATAATTGACTGTGTTCTATGTCTTGTATGAATATCACAGCACAAAACTTTTTTTGTGAAATTTAATATATACCTCGGGTCATTTGAGAAAATAATTTCGCAATTACCCGCAACCTCATTATAATGCTCAATGTAATCGACTCCTGTAAACCTATGAACCGTTGACATACCGAAAATATCACGAAACTCCTTTTCGTTAAAATTATCGGAAATGGGATTAACTCCCTTATCGTCACAAATCGTAAGTGCTATAAGCTCGTTGCCGACCTCATCCGTCGGATAAGAAAGCTGAATAATCAGCTTGTCACAGCCACCGGCAATACCCTTAAGAACGTTTGAAAAACGGTTACGGGAAAGAATCGGAAATACAATGCCGAGTGTACCTCCGCCAAACTTTGTGCGGATATCCTTTGATATCTGCTCGAGACTGACATAATTACCCTGTACACGTCCTACAACCGCTTCTGTCACACCAACAATGTCACCATCACCAAGTGTAAACCCGTCATTTTCTGATGCCTCTATAAGACTATTACAGATAAGATTTACAATATCGTCACCTTGTCTGAAAATAGGTGTCATAATACCTCTGGCTACAACTCCCGTATTTGTCATACTCACTCCTCTTCTCCTATGGCTTCTTTGTCTAATATCACCGTCACGTTCGGGTGTAGCAGCAAAAAACAAGCCGGAATGTCAGTATATAATTTTCCTTCAAATAGCTTCTTTGTGATTTCAACTTTTTTAGTACCTGTAATAAGCAGTAGAATGTGTCGGGCCTTAAATATCGGACCCAGACCCATTGTTAGCGCAGTTGTCGGCTGGGTCTCGATGCTGGTAAAAAATCTTGAGTTTGCTTCGAGAGTACTCTCCGTAAGTCCTGTTATATGTGAGCCTACCGGATAAACCGCACTTGGCTCGTTAAACCCGATATGCCCGTTGACCCCGATACCAAGCAGCTGTAAATCAATACCTCCCGCAAAATCAATAGCTGCGTCATAATCTGCACATTCTTTATGCGGGTCGGGTGCTTCTCCGTTTGGGATTTGCATACTTTTAAACCTGACCTTACTAAATAAATGCAGATCCATAAATGCTTTATAGCTTTGCGGATGTGTTTTCTCGATAGGGTAGTATTCATCAAGATTAAATGCACGGGCTTGTGAAAAGTTGACTTTTCCCGCGTCGTGACGATTCACCAGTTCCTTATACAAGCCTATCGGAGTGCTGCCTGTGGCAAGACCAAACACACTGGTTGGTTTTTGCTCCAGCTGCCGCGCAAAAATATCTGCAGCTTTAATGCAAACATCATTATAATCATTGCAGATAATTTTTCGCATAAAAATAAACTACTCCTCGTTTTTTAAAGATACACTAAGGAAAAAGCCGCCTCCACGAGACGGCTATTATATCATAAAATATACTTTAGTTCAATAAATTGCAATATTTGACACTATTTTTTTGAGTAGAATTTTTCTTCATATGTCGGGCGGTCCATGTCCGCTTCAAAGAACAAAGCTATACAGCCCGGGCCGACATGAGCTCCGACTACAGGACCCATCATAACGATAAAGAACTCTTCGACTTCAAAAGCTTCACTAACAAGATCTGCAACCTTCTGCGCATCCTCCTTACAGTCACTGTGACTGATTATGACTGTTTTTAGCTTTGTATCAGGGTTCAGGCTGCGTTGCATTTGCTTTACAAGTGTTGCTAATGCTGCCTTTCTGCCGCGTTCTTTATCCTTAAGCTTTAATGTTCCGTCCGGATGCACATTAAGAAGCGGCTTGATTCCTATAATCGAGCCTGCGACCGCCTGGAGCTTACTAAGGCGCCCGCCGCGGTGCAAATACATCAAATCATCAACTGTAAAGAGTGAAAAACATGAATGTCTTTTTTCCTCAAGCCATTTTGCAGTTTCCTCTGCAGATAGCCCTTCGGCACGTTTATCTACTGCAAGGACGGTTATAAGACCTGTGCCGCCGGCTGCATTTTTTCCGTCTACCGGGTAAATCTTACAATCCGGATATGTTTCTTTTACTTCCTGAAGAGCAATTACAGCATTTTGAGCTGTTCCTGAAAGTCCGCTGCTCAGAAGAATAACAAGTAGCTCTTCTCCGCGCTCGGCATATTCGGTAAATGCCTGTACAAATGTTTCGGGGTTAATAAGCGTTGTCCCGGCTACTCCTCCCTTTGCCAATGCGCTATAAAAATCCTCGTCGGAAATATCCTTCCAACGTCCGTCATCATGTGTCACACCGTTTAGGTGGAACGGAATCGGGATTACTTTTAAATCATTTTTGTCAATGTACTCCTGCGGTAAGTCATAACTGGTGTCAACCATTATTGTAAATTTGCTCATTTACTGTTCCTTTCCGGTATTGCTATCCAATACCCACGCGAGGCGCAGTGCGCCTCAGTCATTATACATTAATTCTGCTTAATTACAAGCTAAAGCAATAAAATCATCAAGTGACATAGTGCCAATGTCACCCTCGCTACGGTCTCTGACTGTGACCAGTCCGCTTTCAGCTTCCTTATCTCCGAGCACAAGCATAAATGGAATCTTTTGCATTTGAGCCTCGCGAATCTTAAAACCAACCTTCTCACTTCGTTTATCAATCTCGACACGATAATCAAGTGAATCAAGCTTTTCTTTAACACTGTTTGCATACTCATGTGTACGGTCAGTTATAGGCAGTATGATGACCTGCACGGGAGCAAGCCACAGCGGGAATGCTCCTGCATAATGCTCTGTCAGTATTGCTATGAAACGCTCGAGCGACCCGAGCATTGTACGGTGTATCATAACCGGACGGTGTTTCTCACCGTCTGCTCCGGTATATTCGAGATCGAAACGTTCCGGCATTTGCATATCAAGCTGCAAAGTGGCGCATTGCCAGGAACGTCCGAGGCAATCGAGTAGATGAAAATCAATCTTCGGACCGTAGAATGCTCCATCTCCGGGGTTTATACGGTAATTTATTTTTTTCTCTATAAGTGTATCCTCAAGGATTTTCTCTGCCATATCCCATGTTTCAATTTCACCCATGAATTTATCGGGGCGTGTTGAAAGCTCAACACGATACTCAAAACCAAAGACTTTGTAGATCCTGTCAGCAAGGTCTATAGCTGCAGCAATCTCGCCGGGCACATGCTCGGGCATCATAAATATGTGAGCATCATCTTGTGTGATGTATCTGACACGCATCAGTCCGTGGAGCGCACCCGACAGCTCGTGACGATGTACAACTCCAAGCTCTGCCATACGCACGGGCAGCTCACGATAGCTCCACATACGGCGCTTGAATGCAAGCATGCCACCCGGGCAGTTCATTGGTTTGATTGCATAATCCGCATCATCAATTTTTGTAAAGTACATGTTTTCTTTATAGTGATCCCAATGACCGCTGCGGTGCCACAGCTCTTCGTTTAAGATAAGCGGTGTGTTTATCTCTACATAGCCTGCTTTTTTATGTTCCCTGCGCCAGAAATTAACAAGCTCGTTTCTTATAATCATGCCTTTTGGAAAGAAAAACGGGAAACCGGGACCCTCATCATAAAGACCGAATAAGTCAAGCTCACGGCCGAGCTTTCTATGGTCACGGAGCTTAGCTTCTTCAATCAGTCTTAAATGCTCATCGAGTGCCTCTTTACTCATAAAACATGTTCCGTAAACACGTTGAAGCATTTTATTTTTTGCATCTCCGCGCCAATAAGCTCCTGTACAGCTTGTAAGCTTCAGGGCATTGGCTTTAATTCTGCCGGTTGTGTCTACATGCGGTCCTGCACACATATCGGTAAAATCACCCTGCTTATAAAAGCTTATAATCGCATCCTCGGGTAAATCATGAATTAACTCCGCTTTATATGGCTCACCTTGTTTTTTCACAAAATCGAGAGCTTCCGGTCGTGAGAGCTCAAAGCGTTCCAGGGGAAGTTTTTCCTTGATGATTTTGCGCATCTCTGCTTCGATTTTTTCGAGGGTTTCGGGAGTAATGGTTTCGGATGTGTCAAAATCGTAATAAAACCCGTTTTCAATAGCAGGGCCTATCGCAAGCTTGACGTCAGGAATCAATCGCCGCGTGGCTTGCGCAAGTATATGCGCTGCTGTATGGCGATATGATTCCTTATACTGTTCATTTTCAAATGTATATTGGTTTTCAAGCATTCACATAGTATGTCATGCAAGCCCGTCAATGTCAAGCCAAACGCTCATATTGACGTTTTGCATATAGTATACGGCGTATCTCCACTCTTCTTCCAGTTACAACAAAGAAAAATAAATAATCATCTGCCAAAAGAGTTCTGTACGCACGCAGACGTAGCTGTGAATCCTTTGCCATCGGGCAGTTAGTCGGGGTGCTTTTTAGTATTTCCGCTTTTTTAATAAGCATGTCAAAATACGACTCCGCCTCTTCCGGCGGCAATGCATTTAGATGCTCAACGATTGTTAGGGCATCGTTTTGTGCCGCCGGGTAAATTACTACATTATACTCTTCCATGAACGTCAGCCCTCAGCTTCTTTGCAAATCCAAAGAAGTCTACACCACCGGCGCCCGAAGCAACTTCCGCCTCTGCTTCGGCCAGTTTGCCATAAAGGTCAAGCTGTGCTTGTTGCCTTTCATACATTTCGATGCTCAGCACCACCATGTCGCCGACTCCGTTTTTTGTTATGAATACAGGCTCACATGTTGATTTACAAAATTCACTTATTTCATTTGAGTTGTTTCTTAAATCAGATATTGGTCTGATATTCGGCATTGTTAACACCATCCTTTAAATATTATCATTGCATTAGTGTAAAACCTATCATTATTACGCAATCATAACCACCATCTCCCGTCTTTTATATTGCGAAAGCTTTTTTTACGGTTTTACCGTATTTAATGGTAAGCTATTGTGTAACTCACGTGTCAATAGGATTACTTGAAAAATTTTTTAGCACTTTATTGCGCTTTTTCGATGATTTTATAGTACTTTTTCGCCATTTCTCATTATTTTGAATGAATAAAGCATACGTCTCATCTATTGTCTAGGGCAATAGTTTATGATAAAATAGTATGAAAAAACACAGGAAGGATGTGGATGTATAATGACCGAAAACGGATTTTTTTCTATCAGCGAGTTTGCCAAATATGCACGCACTACCAGAGATACACTGCTCCATTATGACCGTATCGACTTGCTGCCTCCTGCATCACGACGAGATAATAACTACCGGTATTACTCACCAAATCAGCTCCTTTCTGTCAGTGTAATCCGTGCATTGCAGCAATTGGGTATGTCACTGGAGACAATAAGAGACTTAAAAAACAAGAGAACTCCGGAGCTTTCGAGCGAGATTCTCGAGCAGCAAATAGTTGAAATAGACAGCAAAATCGAAGAGTGGAACCGCGCACGTAAGCTGCTGCATACAATTCAAAAAATGATACGTTCTGTCAGTGATATTGACGAAAACACGGTTACTATCCGTAGTTTGCCTGCAGAGGCAATAATCATGGGCGATCTGAATGACTACAGTAATAATCGCATGTTTTATGATGCTTTTTTGGATTTTTATCACAGCATGAGTTTTCAAAATCCCGATTTGGATTTAAATTATCCCGTGTGGGCTATACACACGCAAGATAATATACGGCAGGGTATTTTGCACCAGCCCGATCGTTTTTTCTTCTATAATTCCGACGGGCACGACAAAAAACCCGCCGCGCTTTATGCTATAATCTGCAAGCGCTGCGGGTATGGTGAAACTACTGATTTATACGAGAATCTCATTTCTTATATAGATTCACATAATTATGAGATATGCGGATATATTTATGAGGAATATCCTCTTAACGAAACATGCGTGGCGGATTATGATAATTACGTTCTTAGGGTAATGGCACCTGTGCGTGAGAAAAAATGATTATATCAGTCATTTAATCCTTGCGCTTGCCTGTCCTTCAGAGCATCTTTTCTTGAAAGGTTTATGCGACCGCGGTCGTCAATCTCCATGACCTTTACCCATGTCATGTCGCCTTCCTTCAGGACATCCTCGACTTTTTCCACGCGGTGGTTTTCGAGCTTTGATATGTGTACCATACCGTCTTTGCCGGGTACAAGCTCAACAAATGCACCAATCGGGATTATACGTACAACCTTGCCATAATAAGCCTTGCCGATTTCAGGGACAAAGACGATGTCATCAATCATCTTCTTTGCGCTCCGGCATGCTTCGATGTCCGGCGATGCGATGTATATACTGCCGTCGTCTTCGATGTCAACCTTAGCTCCGGTATCCTGGCAGATTTTCTGTATAACCTTGCCTCCACTGCCGATAACCTCTCTGATTTTATCGGGATGTATCTTCATCATAATCATCTTTGGTGCTGTCGGTGCCAGCTCTGTACGTGGCTCAGATATGACCGGCAGCATTATTTCGTCGAGAATTTGGATGCGCGCTTCCAGGCACATGTCAAATGCTGACTTGATGATATCCATTGTTAATCCATCATTTTTTAAGTCCATTTGAATAGCTGTAATACCTTTTTTTGTACCGCCGACTTTAAAGTCCATCTCACCGTGGAAATCTTCAACTCCCTGGATATCAATAAATGTAGTCCAGCTACCACCGTCTGATATAAGTCCGCATGAAATTCCTGCAACAGGAGCTTTAATCGGCACGCCTGCGTCCATCAGAGCAAGTGTTGAACCGCAGATTGCTCCTTGCGAGGTTGAGCCGTTTGAAGAGAGGACCTCTGATACAACGCGAATTGCATATGGGAACTCATCGATGCTCGGAAGCACAGGCTCGAGCGCTTTCTCGGCAAGAGCTCCGTGTCCTTGCTCGCGGCGGGTTGTGCTGCGGACACCACGGGCTTCACCTGTCGAAAACGACGGGAAATTGTAGTGGTGCATGTAGCGCTTTGTTTCTTCTTCATAGATTGTATCAAGCTTTTGGACATTTGATACTGTGCCGAGTGTTGCAATTGACAGGACTTGAGTTTGCCCTCTTGTAAAGAGTCCCGATCCATGCACCTGCGGTAACAAACCAACCTCTGAGGCAAGCGGGCGAATCTCATTCATGCCTCTGCCGTCGACACGTTTGCCCTGAAGCAGCCAGTTTTTGACAACCTTTTTTTGAATCCTGTATGTGATTTCCTCAAGCTGCTCCGTGATTTCCGGATACAACTCTCCAAGCTCATTTATCATACGTGAGGTCACAGCATTAAAGCGCTCCTCACGAACATTTTTATCATCTGTGTCCATTGCATGCTCTACATCGCCCAGATAGTTTTCAACGATTTTTGCAAAAAGCTCTTCGTTAAAAGATGCCTTTGCATATACAAACTTTTCTTTGCCGATTTCTGATACCATTTGTTTAATTAGTGAAATAACAGGTTGAACAGCATTATGAGCAGTTTTTATGCCCTCGAGCATTATATCATCAGGGATTTCTTTACCTGCTGCTTCAATCATAACTACCTTACTGTCTGTAGAAGCAATCGTACAGTACATCTCGGTAATATCGCGCTGGGCTGTTGTCGGGTTAATAATAAACTGACCATCTATAAGCCCGAGTCCGACACCTGCAATCGGTCCGTTAAAAGGAATGTCTGAAATTGAAACTGCTGCTGATGCTCCAACCATTGCTGCAAATTCAGGTGAGCAGTCATGGTCGACAGCAAGAATTGTACATGTTATGGAAACATCATTTCTTAGGTCATCGGGAAAAAGCGGACGCATAGGTCTGTCTATCATACGCCCTGCAAGCACTGCGCGCTCAGCAGGTCTTCCTTCACGTCTTAAGTATCCGCCGGGGATTCTGCCGACTGCATAAAGCTTTTCCTCAAAATCTACCGACAACGGGAAAAAGTCTACTCCTTCTCGCGGGCGCGGTGATGCTGTCACTGCAACAAGCACTACAGTCTCACCATAACGCACCAGTATTGATGCGTTTGTCAGTTCAGCCAGCTTGCCTGTCTCGAGTGTTAGCGGACGTCCTGCAAAATCCATGCTGAACTTTTTTACATTTGTAAATTCTCTTTTGTTAATAATCATTTCTTCTTTCTCTCTTTCCAAGTGCTTCATTCTAAATGAAGCGCTTTTTCTTCATCTTCTATAAACAACAAAATAAAACCGAACCAAGCTATATAGTCCGGTTTTATCTTTTTTTACTTTCTGATACCTAATTTTGCAATACACGCTCTGTAGCGTTCGATGTCCTTGTTCATTAAATAGTCGAGTAGGCTACGACGGCGGCCGACCATTTTTAAAAGCCCAAGCTCGCTGTGTTTATCCTTTTTATGTACCTTCAGATGCTCGGTGAGTTGCTTGATGCGCTCGGTGAGAATTGCTATTTGAACCTCCGGTGAGCCTGTATCTGTCTCGTGGGTGCGGTTACTTTCAATTACCGCGTCTTTGTGTTCTTTTGAAATCATAATAAAACCTTTCTTTTCTCCGGCCGAATCGTAGATTTGGGTTGCCGTACTTCTACGATTCGGGTTGTTTAGTTCCTGTGGCTGAGTATCGGGCGGAAAAGAAGCTTTGTCCCGAAACTAAGCTCACGGATTGTGATATGGTGCACTTCATTGATAGTGCACGGAGTGTAAATATTACACGGTGTGTAATGGTAACATATAAATATATTGTTGTCAAACCTGCGATGTTTTATCGTAATCATAACTTGCGATGTTGTATCGTAATCATAAGGTCGTATCAGGTAGTGTTATCTTATAGCGCCATACACTCTTCCCATAACGGGGTCTACATCCTTATAATAAAACAGCTCAGAAACCGTAACCAGCTGGTAGCCTCTTTCCAGAAGCGCAGGTATTAACATTGCTGTAGCTCTGATTGTTGACTCGTGTGTGTCGTGGAGAAGAATAACGTCTCCATCTTTTACTCTTTCCATTACACGATTATATGTTGTATAAGCATTTTTAGTTAGCCAGTCTTGCGGGTCTACAGACCACAACATAATCGGCATGCCAAGCTCTGCCACAGCATCTCTGGATGTGCTGCCTGTTTCTCCCCAGGGAGGTCTCATGGTATATGGTACAATTCCCGTGATTTTCTCGACTGCGTTATTAGCTTCTCTCAGCTGACTTTGCACACCGCCATATGTCAGTCTTCTCAAGTTTCTGTGATTCATTGTGTGGTTGCCTATTTCATTGCCAAGCTCAACCATTCTCAGTATTGTGTCCTTCTCTCTTTCAACCTGTGAGCCTATGACATAAAAGGTTGCAACAACTCCATATTCCTCAAGAATATCGAGTATACTGCTTGTGTATCTCACGGGCCCGTCATCATATGTCAGTGCAACCATAGGAAGTGACGGGTCGATGTTACGTCCGTAATTTATAGTATCTTCCTTGTGAGGTGTGTCCGTAATCAGCTCAACAGTACTTAAGTCTGTTTGAGTGACAACGTTAAAATCAAGTGCTTTTGCAAATTGCTTTAAGTTAAAATATATATCATTTCCTATTTTGTAGGACGTTAAATCGGTTTCCTCACCGTCCAGCAAAACAGTAATACCTGTCAAGGCTGCATTTGCTGTGGCGGGATATGTATATGTTCTGCTAACCCCTATTGCCATATATGGTCTTTGGCTGATTATACGCAAAGCTTGCCCACCGGCGCTCCAAGCTAATGAAAACTGCTTTTCGGAGCCGGAAAGCGCTATAGCCAGTTCAAATATGCACACATAAATGCTGTCATCTATTGTGTATGAGCGGAAGCTCACATGTGTCTCGTCAACATAGAAGATGCTATCTGTCTTTATGGCTGATGCTGCTTCGGCAGATGCGGTTATTCCCATAAAAGGCATCATTGCAGCAATAATTAATATAATCATAAACAGACAAAACAATCTTTTCATAGCGATATTATATCATAAGTATTGATAAAACTCTACAACCATAGTATATTGTTTTTGAAGGATCGTACTAGTCGGGGAGTTAGCGGTGCCCTGTAACCTGCAATCCGCTACAGCAGGGGCGAATTCCGGTCTGAGGACTTATGGTGTATCGCCGGCTCCTGATAAGCAGCGTTGACGGGCCGGTCTTGCGCAACGTGAATTTGCGAACCATGTCAGGCGGGGAACCGAGCAGCATTAAGCGAAACCTCACGTGTGCCGCGAGGGAACCGGTTTTGAGCCGGCTGTCAGGTCAGCGGGTATATCATATTTTCAAGGATCGGTGTGCGGTCTTTCTCGGAGGAAGCTTCTTATGTATCAAGCACTTTACAGAAAATACAGACCAAAAAGCTTTAGTGATGTCGCAGGGCAAGAGCATATCACAGAGACGTTGCGCCGACAGGTTTCGAGCGGGAGGCTTTCCCATGCATATTTATTTGTCGGCACCCGCGGCACAGGAAAAACATCTTGTGCAAAAATCCTCTCCCGCGCTGTCAATTGTCTTGAGCCCGCAGATGGCAATCCATGTAATAAATGCATTTTTTGTATAGGAATAGATGAAGGAAGTATCCTTGACGTTTTAGAACTGGATGCTGCCTCAAATAACGGTGTTGATGATGTGCGGGCAATGCGTGACGAAGCAATTTACTCTCCCGTCAGTGTAAATAAACGTGTTTACATAATCGACGAAGTGCATATGCTCTCATCACCTGCTTTTAATGCTCTTTTGAAAATTCTTGAAGAGCCACCGGGGCATATCATGTTTATCCTGGCTACAACAGAGTTACATAAAGTACCTGCCACTATTCTTTCAAGATGCCAGAAATTCTCATTTAAACGTCTTTCTGCTGAAATAATTGCAAAAGGACTTCTAAAAATCGCAGCCGGCGAGGGACTCACACTTACACAAGATGCCGCCGAGAAACTCGCAGAGCTTGCAGACGGCTCTATGCGCGACGGAATCTCGCTTCTGGACCAGTGTGCATCCGGCAAAAAAATCGATTTGGCACACGTGCTTGACACAATAGGCCTCGCAGGAGAAGAAGACCTTATGCAAATGGTTAAAGCAATCGCAAAAAACGACATCACAACCGTACTGTCTACACTCGACAAGCTTTATATTGGCGGCAAGGATATGGCGGCACTGCTCAGTGAGCTTGTCGGGTTTATCCGTGATTTATTGGTAACAAAAATTGCTCCGGATTCAAATCTGATTGGTTCAGGCGCGGCACGCAAAGAGCTTTCTGCTTTGGCAGACATGTTTTCAAATGAGCGCTTACTATATTGCTTAAGCATTTCCAAAGATGCGATGTTTAACTTATCACGAAGCGGCATTTCAAAGCTCACTATTGAAATCTGCCTAATTAAGATGAGCGCAGGAGATTAACTGTATATTTTTGCGAGATGAGGGCAACGCGAGTCCCTACGAGCAGAAATATACAGTTAAGCTCCTGCAGAGACGAATATAAATATGCGTAGGAGGTTAATTATTTTTTTGCGAGATGAGGGCAACGCGAGTCCCTACGAGCAAAAACATAATTAATCTCCTACAAGATAATAATAAAGGAGAAGAATCAATGGGAAAGAACAAAGGCGGATTTAGAGGTGGCGGCTTTGGCGGCGGAGGCGGCATGAATATGAACATGCTCAAGCAGGCTCAAAAAATGCAAGAAGACCTGCTTCAAATGCAAGCCGAAATGGAAGATAAAACATACAGCGCACAAGCAGGCGGAGGTGCCGTTACAGCAGTCGTAACAGGAAAGCGGGAGCTCTCTGCGCTCACTATTGAGCCCGATGCCGTGGACCCTGCAGACGTAGAAATGCTGCAAGACCTAATCGTTGCAGCAGTAAACGAAGCACTTCGCAAAGAAGAAACAAGCAGAACAGACACCATGTCCCAGCTAACCGGCGGTTTGAATTTAGGGTTTTAATAAGTAGTTATTCCGGTTAGCTTACTAACCGGCGGTCTGAATACTATTCAATATCTATCGAGCTTAGAACCTCGTAAAGAGCATCTCTCTGCTCGTTATTTGTGTAGTTAATAACAAATGCCAATGCAAGGTCGCTTCCCGACATTTGATATATCCATGCCTCATATGAAACTCCGGCGGCAGTCGCATTTGCTTGATAGCCACTAATCGCAGAGCCTTGCAGTGAGTGCTCTCCTCTATACTCTGCTCCGTTACCTCCGGTCCGTCTGTTTAAAAATGTTTCTACATCTGCGGCAGCTCCTTGAGGTGAGACAAATACAAAGCTGATTTCGAGTGCTGCAGTGCCGGTGCCTTTGTAGTTAAAAAGCCAGTCAAGGTCATTTTGAACCAGCTCAAAAAGCTCGGTCCTTGCATAAACTATAAGCTTCGTTCCTGTTTCGGAATTTATCAAAATTTCGTTACGCTGCCCTTGTGACGGCGGCCTTGCTGTCGGAGGCTCTAAAGTGTTGTCTATCCCCGGGTCGGGATCATCCTGACCGCCCCCGTTTTCGTTTCCTGTCACAGGAGGGCTTCCGATTATTGCGGAATCAGGCTGTTTTGGTTCAACACCGCTGTTAATAACAATAAGTTGAATGCAAAAAACGATTATTGCAATCACACAGGCAAACGTGAGTGCCAAAAACAGTTTTTTCGAGATGTTGTTCATCTGTTTTTCTCCAATTTCTCTAATCCAAGCTCTATACGGCGCAATGTCTCCACTTTGCCTAATATATTACATATTTCGACAGCCCCGCCGGGTGTTACAGCTTTTCCCGCTGTTGCTATTCTCACAGGCCACATGAGTGTGGCATTTTTAATGCCGAGTTTTTCGGCTGTTTCTATCAGTATATCGTGAACACTGTCATTTGTCCAGTCAGGCAGGTTTTCAAAAATATCCTTGGCAGTTTTTAGCATTTCAAATGATATATTTTTATCTGTCTTTGACTTTTGGTGTACATAAAGCTCTGTATCATAGTCGGGTAAAGACTCAAAAAACTCAATCTTCTCAGGAATATCAGTCAGCTTCACACACCGTGCCTGCAAAATTTTTGCTATTGCAGAAGTGCAAAGGTTCTCGTTTTTGATTACAGTTTTAATATATGGTGCTGCTATCTTTTCAAAGTCCTCAGGTGTCATTTTTCTTATATATTCACTGTTAAAATGATTTAGTTTTTCTATGTCAAAAATCGCAGGGGCCTTTGATATACCGCTGACATCAAACACATCAAGCAGCTCTTTTAGTGTAAAAAACTCCTGCTCTCCCCCCGGGCTCCACCCGAGCAGGGCAACGTAATTTAGCACCGCTTCCGGCAAATAGCCGTCTTTTAGCAAATCGTCATATGTAGGGTCTCCGTGGCGTTTTGAAAGCTTGTGGTGTGCATCACGCATAATAAGCGACACAGTTATATATGTCGGTATTTCCCACCCAAATGCCTGATAAAGTAAATTATATTTTGGCGCAGAGCTGATGTATTCCGAGCCTCTTAAAACATGGGTTATACCCATCAAGTGGTCGTCTATAACATTGGCAAAATTATATGTCGGCATACCGTCACGTTTGAGTAGGACCATATCATCGAGCTCTTTATTTTGAGTAATAACCTCGCCAAAAACAACATCGTTAAATATGGTTTCTCCTTCTTTTGGCGCCTTCATCCGTATTGCAAACGGCTCTCCTGCAGCTACGCGCTTTTTTGACTGCTCATAATTAAGGTCTCTGCAAAAACACTCTTCCCCTTCGTTACAGTGGCAATAGTATGCTGCACCTTTTTTACAAAGCTCCTCGGCATAGGGTCTATATAGCTTTTGCCTCTCGCTTTGCACATACGGCCCGACAGGACCGCCTACATCGGGGCCCTCGTCATAGATTAATCCTGCACCCTTAAGGGTTTTTATTATTATTTCTGTTGCACCTTCCACATATCTTGCTGTGTCTGTGTCTTCAATACGTAGTATAAATGTTCCGCCGCTCTTTTTTGCTATAAGATAAGCATATAGGGCAGTCCTCAATCCTCCCACATGCATGTAGCCTGTCGGGCTGGGCGCAAATCTTGTGCGTATTTTTCCGTTATTGTTCATTTAAATGTCCTACTTCTTTCTCAAGCTCTATATATGCTACTTTTCCAACTAATGTGCGGGGAAGCTCCTTGCGATATTCAAACTCACCCGGCATTGCGTATTTTGCAATGTGTTTTTTGCAATGCTCATAGATTGATTTTTTTGTTTCCTCAGTAGCCTGCTCGCCGTCTTTTAGCGAAATAAATGCTTTAATTTTTTGCTTTCTGTACTGGTCGGGGACTCCTATAACGCAGCTTATAAGAACCTTTTCATGCGATTCTATTGCATTTTCAAGCTGTGTCGGATAGATGCTGTAGCCGGATGATATTATCATACGTTTTATGCGTTGTCGAAAGTAAACAAAACCTTCTTCATCCATCACTCCGAGGTCTCCCGTGTGCAGCCAGATGTTGCCGTCGGCATGTTTTTTTAACGTGTTTACTGTTTCCTTGGCATCGTTATCATACCCTGTCATAACAGTAGGCCCGCTGATGACTATTTCACCTTCTTGTCCATATGGTAATTCTTCCCCGCTTTGGCGGTCTACTATTTTATATAGCATATCAGGGTATGGAATGCCTATGCTGCCTTCTTTATGAAAGCTCCGGGGTGTCAGGCAGCTTGCTGTGACACATTCTGTCAGACCATAACCTTCGCGAACCTGTTCTTTTGAGCCATGGCTTTTTAAAAATGCGTCAACCTTACGTTTAAGCTCTACCGTCAGTGAGTCTCCTCCCGAAAAAACTCCTTTAAGCTGTGACATATCCAGATTTTCAATGCCGCGCATCCTCAGCATAGCTTCAAATAGTGTCGGCACTCCGGCAATATAATGAGGTTTTTTCTTACGAAGTATTTTTTCATATGCCTTTAAGCTAAATTGCGGCACTAAAATAGCTGTTGAGCCGGTTATCAGAGTTGTATGTATGCACACTCCGAGACCGAATCCGTGAAACACCGGCATGATAGCAAGCATTTTTGTTTTTTGCTCCACACAGTCACCGGCAGCTATTGTTTGAAGGCTCAGTGCATTAAAGTTTAAGTTTGTCAGTAGTATTCCTTTTGTTGTTCCCGATGTTCCGCCACTGTAGAGTATCGCTGCTATATCACTCCCGCTTGTTTTTGCATCATACTCCCCTTCAAACGCAGCTCCACTTTTTAAAAGGTCTTCATATCTGAGGATATTTCCTCCTGTCGGGTAGCGGGCTATCTTTCTTCCTTTAGTCAGTCTGTATAAGGGTTTTTTTATCCCTGTCAGACCGTTGTCCGCTCCGGTCAGTATTAGTGTTTTTGCGTCTGTTCTCGGCAATATAGCCTTTAGCTTATCTGCAAACTGGTCGAGTGTAAGCACAGCGACACTGTTGCTTGAGTTTATATAACCAACAAGCTCCTCCTCTGCCGACAGCGGATGTACCATGTTTGCTACAGCACCTATGAGGTTTAGAGCATAGAACATTATCACTGCCTGTGGAGTATTTGGCATGCAAATTGTAACCCTCAGGCTCTTTTTTATGCCAATACTTAAAAGCCCGCGGGCACACATTTTAATTTCATCTGTAAAATCACTGTAGCTTTTTTGAGAGCCGAAAAAATCATATGCACTCACTTCGGGAAATCTTTCGGCTGCTGTGAGCACCAGCTTAGTCATTGAGCAATCGGGATATTCAAGACTTGCCTGTATATCACCATATGAGCTTAACCATGGCTTTTTTATGTTCATCTTTTGACCTTTATTTTCATAGAGTATTGTTTTTAACAATATTCAGCAAAATGTCACGTTTGTTGTCGGAAGGGTTTATTATAACATAATCGAGCAGCTTTTGAAGCTTTTCTCCAAGCTCCGGTCCTTCAGTTATGCCTATTTCCATAAGGTCTTTACCTGTGAGTGCGAGTTTTTCAAGTGACATGCACTCACCGCTTGCAAGCAGGTTATATATAGCAATCAGTGAAGGGAGCGACTGTCCTGTATGTACGTCGTTTAACACTGCAGCAAGGCGGACTGCCGAAGCTCCATGCTTTGCCAACAGGCGTTTCTGACCGTTTCGGTCAGTTGGGAACTCCCGTATCGTAAGTGCTGTGTGGATTGTACTTATAATCTTACTTTCCAGGCGCAGCTCACGCAAAAATGTCGCTGCTGACTCTATGCACTTTTCTTCAAGTAAAACCGCGCACAGCACACCCCAGCGAAGCTCGTGCTCATCGGGCACTTTACTTAATCTGCTTAATTCTATGGCATTTTTATAAGAGCCGCATATAAATCTGTCTAATAACCCCGCTTTAATAATCTCCCCGGCGACCTCGGGCTTTTGTGACATCAAGGTTTTGTCAATTTCAACATAAATACGCTCTGCGCTGACATTTGCTGCTTTTTTTGCGCTTTCTTTTATAGCCGATAATGTAGTTTTATCGATTCGAAAACCAAGCTGTGCTGCAAATCTGAATGCTCTGAGCATACGAAGCGCATCTTCTTCAAATCTTTTTTGCGGCTCGCCGACACATCTGATAACACCATCTTTAATATCCTTTGCGCCATCAAACGGGTCAATAATCTCTCCCGAAATCGAAGCTGCCATTGCATTGATGGTAAAATCACGGCGGCTGAGGTCTTCTTTAATATCTGATATAAACTCAACAGTTTCCGGGTGGCGGTTGTCAAGATACAAACCATCTGTTCGAAATGTTGTTACCTCTACCTTACACTCAGGGAGCAAAACGGTAACAGTTCCGTATTTTTCTCCCGTTTTAACTGTCCTTTCAAAAAGCTCCGCAACATCTCCGGGCAAAGCAGAGGTAGCGACATCCCAATCATTGGCATGACGGTTCATAATGGCATCTCTGAGCGAGCCGCCGACTATGTAAGCATCAAAGTCTTTTGATACAAGTGTATCAAGAACCGATATAATATGCTTTGGAGGTGTTATTTTTATCATTATTGTGCTCTGCTCTCCCAATAAAATGAGTATGTAAAATCGGTGTAAAAAAAGTTATTGTAAAAAGAAATTTGTAGTAGTATAATCATACACCAGTTAGACGGGTAACACAAGGAGCATTATGATTCAAACCGAGTTTGGTCGTTGTATAGAAAGTAAAAAACACTGTCACCTGGTAGGTATCGGTGGTGTTTCCATGTCTCCTCTTGCAGAGATTTTACACGATAACGGCATTTGTGTATCAGGCTCAGATGTGTCTGAAAACTCTGCCGTTCTTGATTTGCGCGAGCTTGGAATTGATGTAAAAATAGGTCATCATCCTGATAATATAACCGGAGCCGGGTATATTATCCGCACTGCTGCCGCAAGAGAAGATAATGTCGAGATTGAGGCTGCGCGCCGTCTCGGCATTCCTGTTTTTGAGCGGGCTGAGGCATGGGGATATATCATGCGCAAATATACCAATGCCATCTGCATTTCCGGCACGCATGGTAAAACAACAACAACCTCAATGGTTTCGCATATTCTGCTTGCTGCAGACACAGACCCGACAATTATGATAGGCGGCACACTCCCTGTTTTGGAATCAGGCTGCCGTGTCGGCAAGGGTGATGTTATTGTTGTCGAATCCTGCGAGTATTATAACTCGTTTCATAATTTTCATCCTACTGTGGCGGTTGTTCTTAATATTGATGCTGACCATCTCGATTTTTTTAAGGACATTGACGACCTTAAGCAGTCATTTAATAAGTTCGCATCAAAAATTCCTGCCCGCGGACATATAGTGTGTAACGGTGATGACTTAAATACAATGAATGCTCTTATTCCTATCGGACACGAGCTTTTGACGTTTGGTTTTGGCGAGAAGGATCTGGGCTCAGGCTTACCGATGCGCGTTCGTGGTGTTAATGTTTCTGTTTCGGGGCGCACACCTTCCATGGATGTTTTATATGACGGGAAACCCGTGTGCAAAATAAAGCTTAAAACTCCCGGCTTGCACAATCTCATAAATGCTCTTGCCGCAGTCACCGCTTGCCTTGCTATCGGCATCTCGCCAAAAGCTATAGAAGAAGGTCTTTCCGGCTACACAGGTGTCGGCAGGCGCTTTGAATATAAGGGTACCTATAACAGCGCTGATGTTTATGACGACTATGCGCATCATCCGCATGAGCTGCAGGCACTGCTTGATGCTGTTGATACCTTAAGCACCTATAAGAGGGTTGTCCTTGCTTTTCAACCACACACATTTACAAGGACAAAAGCCCTGTTCAATGATTTTGTAACAGAGCTTTTAAGACCTGATATTGTTTATTTGGCAGATATATATGCCGCTCGCGAAACAAATGAAACCGGTATAACCTCGAATGATTTGGCAAGTGCTGTCCCGGGTGCAAAATGCATCGGTGATTTTGAGAAGTTAAAGTGCGACATAGCCTCTATTGCACAGCCGGGAGATATAATACTCACTGTCGGCGCCGGCGACATCTATAAGGTCGGCGAGAATCTTGTAGGGATTTAGGCCTTGGGGATTTAGCGCTGTATCTGAGTCCCGCATCTGTTACAGAAATTGATACCTGCATCAACCTGATTGCCGCATGAAGGACATGTGGCTAATTGTTGTGCCGGAGCCGCAGGCGGTGCCATCTGTGGTGCAATTGTCATGTCTGACGGTGGCGGAGGTGGCGGGGGCGGCGGAGGCGGTGCTGTAGGAGGCGGTGGGGCTGCAGGAGCAGGAGGCGGCGGGGCTGCAACAGGGTGTGCCTGCACTGCTGCCGGGGGTGGCGGCGGGGGTGGCGGCACTGCTGCTGCATATTGATGCGGCGCTGCCTGTTGGGGATATCCTTGTGGATAATTGTAGTTTTGCACCGGTGGTTTTTTTACTCTAAATGCCTTAGCAATATGTTCATTTGTGAGATTAGTTTCTTCTCTGCCTGTGACGTGGTTTGTAAGAGTATTCAGGTTTTCGTGAATTGAGAAAAGAATAAGGCATAATTCATAAATAATTCTGAGAACTACATTACCTAAAAATGCAGTTAATAATCCTGCAAGCACATCAAAAGCAATTGCCGAATAAATACCTGTTATAAACAGATAAAACGCAACCATAACATATGTTACTTTTGCAATGGCGGTTATCGACATAAATCTGAAGTTTAGAAAATCGTATAAAAACAATAAAAAGCGCTTGTCTTCAAGCTTCACACGTTTCTTTTTTGGCAGGAAAAGAAGGACCAAAATAATCCCTCCCGCCAGCCTGAGAATCAAAGAAGCCAGCATAACAATTGGTAAGAACTCTGCGAGTGGATTGTAGCCATAATAATAGCCGCCTCCAAATAAATCACCAAAATCCATGAAAATTCCTCCTAACATACTGATAAAATTTTTTTAGTTCTTATAATATATATTAGCTGTCAGTAATAGTCAATGCTGATAATATATGTTATACTATCCGGCATGAGATTTCAAAACTGGAACATTAAAAAGTTTAGCGAAAAAGACAGAGAAGCTGCAAAAGGATTATACCTCAGTGGAGTTAACCCTCTGGTTTCTGTGCTTCTTACCACCCGCTATAAAAATACTGACGAAATAAACACTTTTCTTAATACGGATAGCGCTCCTTTTTATGACCCTTTTCTTATGGCAGATATGGAAAAAGCAACTATTCGTATAAAAAAGGCAATCGAAGATAGCGAGAAAATCGCTGTGTACGGAGACTATGATGTAGACGGCATGACATCCACTGCTGTAATCGCTCTTTGGCTCCGGTCAAAAAATGCTAATTTTGAAATTTACATCCCCGGACGTTTTGACGAAGGATATGGTCTTAGTATTGATGCTCTTGATACGCTAAAATCAAACGGAACAGATCTCGTTATTACGGTAGACTGTGGGATAACTGCCACACGCGAAGCAGAGCACGCAAAAAACATCGGGCTTGACCTTATAATCACAGATCACCACGAGTGCAGAGAAACCCTGCCTGCAGCCGATGCTGTTATAAATCCGAAGCGGTCTGATTGCAAATACCCATACAAGACACTTGCCGGTGTCGGCGTCGCATTTAAACTGGTTTGTGCTCTGGAAAACGACTATCAGTCAGCTGATGTTTTTGAAAAATTCGGGAGGTTCTTAGCTCTCGGGACAATAGCCGATGTAATGCCTGTTACAGGAGAAAACCGCAAGCTGATTTGCGAGGGCTTAAAAATACTAAACTCAAATCCGGGCGCAGGCTTAAAGCAACTGATTAGCGAGGTCTGCAAGGATACCGAAAGAGTGAGCACAGCAACTATCGGCTACTTACTTGCTCCGAGACTAAATGCCGCCGGCAGAATGGGTGACCCCAAGCTCTCTGTTGAGCTTCTTCTCACTGATGACACCACAAAAGCAAACGAGCTTGTTGCTGAGCTGTGCCACTTAAACATGAAAAGGCGCAGTCTCGAGCAGGAGATATTTGAAAACGCACTGTCTATGATTTCTTCCGATAAACAAAACGAACCGATTATCCTTTACAGCAGAGATTGGAACCAGGGTGTTACAGGTGTTGTTGCATCAAGAATAGCAGAGCGCTTCAAGCTGCCGTCTATAATTATCAGCATAGATGAAGATGGTATCGGCCGCGGTTCCTGCCGCAGCGCAGGCGGATTTGATATATATGATGCGCTTCACAACTGTGAAGATATTTTAGAAAACTACGGAGGGCATACCAAAGCTGCCGGAATGGACATCGCCGAGGGCAATATTGAAAAGCTGCGTGAGCGCATTGTAAAAAATTACAAAAATTTTGCTAAAACCTGCTTTGCGCCCGGTCTGGAAATAGACTATGAAGTTGAGAAGCTTGAACTGCTTAAGTTTGCTAATGTTGAAGCACTAAAATGCTTAGAGCCATATGGTAACGAAAATCCGCCACCATGCTTATGCATAAAAAACGCAACAATTACAGCTCTGCAAGCTATCGGCGAGGGCAAGCATTCAAGAATGAAAATCGAAAAAAACGGCGAGACCTTCTCATGTATCTTTTTTTCTGTAGCTGTCGAAGATCTGGGTGTAAACAAGGGCGACACTGTTGACATTGCTTTTGAGCCACAGGTTAACGAGTTTCGCGGTCAGAGCAGTGTTCAATTACAGCTTTGCGACATACACCCCGGTGTGTCACAGAGTTTGCCGGGTGAGGTTATATGATAGATGTATTAAAAAAATATAATCAGCTTGAAGCGGTCATAAAAGAGCACATTCCCGGTATTGATACCTCGCGTATCCGCACCGCTTTTGAGTTTGCCAGGGAGGCTCACGGCAAGCAGCTTCGCAAGGATGGCAATGAGTTTATTACCCATCCTCTTGCAGCAGCCGAAATTGTTGCAGAAATAGGTCTTGACGAAGACTCTATTTGTGCTGCTCTTCTTCACGATTGTATAGAAGATACAAACGTAAAATTCGAGCAGATCGAGGAAATTTTTGGAAAGGATGTTGCAAGGATTGTCGAAGGTGTCACCAAGCTGACCCGCGTTACATATACAAGCGCCGAAGATGAGCAGATGGAAAACCTCAGAAAAATGCTCTTTGCTATGGCTCAGGACATCCGCGTTATCCTTATAAAGCTCGCCGACAGGCTCCATAATATCCGGACAATGGAATATGTCGAGCCCGAAAAGCAAAGGGAAAAAGCCCTTGAAACCATGGAAATGTACGCACCTATAGCTCACAGGCTCGGAATGCAGCGGCTGAAGTGGGAGCTTGAGGATCTATCTATTCAATATCTCGACCCTGATGCAACAAAAGAAATTTTAGAAGGTTTAAAAGAGCGTCATGTTGAAGACGAGGCTTTTTTGGATTCTATTCAAACCAAGCTTACCCGGCGCCTCGATCAGTACGGGATAACAGGTCAGGTCACCGGACGGCTGAAGCATTTATACAGTATTTACAGAAAAATGTATGCCGAGAACAAACAGCTGTCTGAAATACTCGACCTGCATGCTATACGTATTATAGTTAACGATATTGCTGATTGTTACAATGTGCTCGGTCATATTCACGAGCTTTTCCGCCCTATACCCGGATGCTTTAATGACTATATAGGCACCCCGAAGCCAAATATGTATCAAAGCCTGCATACCAATGTTATAGGTAGTGACGGTGTTCCTTTTGAAGTGCAAATCCGCACTTGGGAAATGCATCAAACTGCGGAGTACGGCATTGCCGCACACTGGAAATATAAGGAGGGCAAAAGCGGCAAGGTCGCCGACGAGGAGAAATTCGCATGGGTCAGGCGTTTGCTCGAGTCTCAGCAAGACAGTGATGCACAGGAATTTATGCAAGCGCTTAAGGTTGATATGTTTGCCGACGAGGTTTTTGTATTTACGCCCCGCGGTGACGTAGTTAATCTTCCTGTTGGGTCAACACCTATTGATTTTGCATACAGTATACACTCCGAGGTAGGCAACCGGATGACAGGAGCGCATGTAAACGGAAGAATTGTGCCTTATACTCACATTTTAAGCAACGGTGACATCGTAAGAATTGTAACATCAGACTCTTCAAAGGGCCCCAGCCGCGATTGGCTTGATATAGTCAAAAGCCCGGAAGCAAGAAACAAAATACGCCAGTGGTTCAAAAAAGAGAAAAAGGAAGAAAATGTCGTTTATGGCAAGATGTCATTTGAATCCTCTTTACGCCACGCAAATATAGCAGTTGCCGATGCCGTTAGTAATGATATTATGCAAAGGGTTCTTTCCCGTGCTCCTTTTAATACCATTGACGAAATGTATGCCGCTATAGGCTATGGCGGAATCTCTTCTCTAAAAATAATAAGTCTCGTCCGCGAAGAGTTAAGGTTAGCTGCAAAAACTAAAAGCAAGTATGATGAGCCCGAGCCTGAGGTCGCTAAAAAGCCAAAAGTACCAAAAAGAGTTCCGCAGGGTGTCACTGTTGAAGGCTTGGATGACTGTCTTGTCAAGTTCGCACGCTGCTGCCTCCCTATTCCCGGTGACCCTATTGTAGGTTTTATCACAAGGGGTTATGGTGTTTCTGTGCACCGTCAGGACTGCCCGAATTTTATTAAGTCTCATATGGAGCCCGAAACGGATGAAGGCAGGTGGGTACGCGTCACCTGGGGAAGCACCGAGGGTCACTTGTATTCAACCGTTATAGATTTGCACGCGCAAGACAGGGTTGGTATTGTCGTTGACGTTGCTTCAATTCTTAATAAGCTTGATGTTAAAATATCCTCTTTTAATGCAAGACCTCCCGAAGCCGGCGCATCACATATCACAATTGTTGTTGATGTCAAAAACCGTGACGAGCTCGTCGCCGCAATGGCAAAAATCATGTCTGTTCCGGGTGTTACAAATGTAAGCCGGACAGAGGGATAAGTGCAATTTTGCCGGCATTGAATTATAATAAGAGCAATAAGTATGAATGATTTAATAGAAGGTATAGTTTCTGCAATAGTGTTCACAAATGCCGAAAACGGCTATACTGTGCTGCGCATTGACACTGTAGACGGTCTTGCTACTGCTGCGGGCTGCTTGCCGGGAGTTTCACTCGGGGAGCACATTGTTTTGTCCGGAGAGTGGACAAAACATCCTCAGTATGGCGAGCAGTTTAAGGTTGAATCGTTTGAAATAAAACCTCCGTCGGGAAACGAAGATATATTTCGTTATCTGGCTTCCGGTGCGATAAAAAATATCGGGCCCGGCAGAGCGCGTGATATTGTCGATCTTTTCGGACCCGAATCTTTGAGTATTATTGAAAATGAACCCGACAAGCTCTCTTTAATCAAGGGGATTTCGCTGCGAACTGCAAGAAAAATAGGTGATGATTATCGCAAAATGTCCGGACTTCGTCTTCTGATAGATTTTTTCAGAGGATTTAACATACGCCCGCTTTTTGCATCCCGTATGTACAAAATCTACGGAAACGACTCGCTCGAAGCAATAAAGGATAATCCGTATCTTTTAGCCTCGGAAGCCTGTGGTGCTGAGTTTTTTGAAGCTGATGCCATAGCTCTCGACCTTGGTTTTGAAAGCGACTGTCCTCAGAGGGTCAGTGCAGCAATTTTATTTACACTTACTCATAATCTTTCCAACGGCCATACTTTTATTCCAAAGGACAAGCTGACCGCAGCGGTCATTGAGCTTATAGGGGTCGATTCCGACTCTATAAATGAAGCTATGGAAGCACTGTGTGAGTATGGCGACATTGTAGTTGATTTGGTACTTGGTCTCGATGCCTGTTACCTGGCGGATATTTATCAAGCGGAGTGTAACATTGCACGCAGGCTGAGGTGTGATAACAAAAATAATGACAATAAAAAAGAATCAGGCAGCATAAAACAGCCTTTTGACAATGCAGGGTTAACATATTCAAAAATGCAGCTTGATGCTATAAAATATGCTGCATCTTATGGTATTTTGGCTCTTACGGGAGGCCCCGGAACGGGAAAAACAACAACTGTGCGAGGCATTTTAAAAACCTTTGACGACATGGGTCTAAAAACAGTTCTTTGTGCTCCCACAGGGCGCGCAGCAAAAAGATTATCAGAGCTTTGCGGCCGTGAGGCTGCGACTATACACCGTCTGCTCGGGGCAAATCTCGACGAGGATGGCAAGCCCACTTTTGAGCATGACGAGTCCAATCAAATACAAACCGATGCTGTTATAATTGACGAGTCTTCAATGATTGATATACTTCTTATGGATGCACTGCTTCGTGCAATACCCTCCCACTGCAGGATTATAATGGTTGGTGATGCAGACCAGCTGCCGTCAATCGGCCCGGGAAATATGTTTTCCGATGTCATAAAGAGCCAAAATATTCCGGTTGTAGCTCTGAGCGAAATATTCAGACAAGCGCAAGACAGCGGCATTGTCAGTTGTGCACATAGTGTCAATAAAGGAATAGTGCCGGATCTTAACTTAAAATACCCTGACTTGTTTTTTATGCAGCGCAAATCAGAAGAGCAGCTTGCAGAGACTATATCAGAGCTTTGCAGCGAGAGGCTTCCAAAAAACATGGGTATAGAGTCTTCACAAATACAGGTTCTCTCACCAACACGAAAACGCGCCTCCGGAACAGCTTCTCTAAACGAACTGCTCAGGGAAAAACTAAACCCCCCGAGCTCAGAGAAAAAAGAAAAACAAGCCGGTATATATACATTCCGTATGGGCGACAAGGTCATGCAGGTAAAAAATAATTATGATATTCTTTGGTCCGGTACAGACAAACGCACAAGCGGCGCGGGTATGTTTAACGGCGACATTGGAACTGTTTATGATATTGACCACGACAGAGAAACCCTGACAATCAATTTTGATGATAAGCTCGCCACATACTCGTTTGACCAACTCTCGGAGATAGAGCCGGCTTTTGCCATGACTGTGCATAAATCGCAAGGCAGCGAATATCCCGCTGTTGTGCTTGCTATGACTGCTGCCGCTCCTCCTTTGCTGACACGAAGCATCTTATACACAGCAATGACCCGGGCAAAAAAACTTCTCGTAATAGTCGGCAGCCCCGATATAATGCAAAAAATGGTTTTAAATGATAAAAGGCAAAAAAGATACAGTGCTCTGCGCGCGCGGCTTGCCGGAGAGTGTGATTAAAGGAGCGCTCATAATATGGGACTTTTTTCATCTATATTAGACTTATTATTCCCTCCAAAATGTGTTTTTTGTGCACGTATTTTGAATAAATCCGATGACGGATGGTGCTCGTTGTGTACACAGTCTTTGCCTTTTTCGGAAAATCATGGGCGGCAGGATGGAGAAATCTTTGACTTTTGTGTCGCTCCATTGTATTATACAGATGTAGTGCGGCGCTCTATTTTACGTTATAAATTCAAAGGAGCTTCTCACTATGCACCTATATATGCAAAGCTGCTCGCACAGTGTGTCAGCGAGTGTGACGACTTAAGTTATGATATTATTTCATGGGTCCCTCTGAGCAGTAAAAGGGAGCGCTCCCGCGGCTACGACCAGACAAAGCTTCTTGCTTCTGCAGCTGCTTTGCAGCTTGATGATACAGCTGTCTGTGTCCTTGCTAAGCCTCAGGATGTCAAAGCTCAGTCGGAGCTCGGAGATAAAAATGAGCGCAGTAAAAACATCAGTGGTGCATATGTCGTATCAGAGCCGCAGATTATCGTAGGCAAGAGGGTTCTTCTGATTGATGATATTATTACCACAGGCTCCACTTTAGAAGAGTGCGCAAGGGTTTTAATTGAAGCAGGCGCTGTGTCCGTTGCTTGCGCAGTGCTCGCAAGAGGTAAATAAAAAGGAAATATTATGATACTTGGTAGAGATATCGGAATAGACTTAGGGACAACTTCAGTTCTTCTTTCAACACGCGGCAAAGGCGTTATTATGCGCGAGCCTGCTGTTGTTGCAATGGATAAAAATACCGGTCGCCTTTTAAACGTTGGAATGTCCGCACAGAGAATGCTCGGACGGACTCCGGGCAACATTGTTGCTATCCGGCCGATGCACGAGGGTGCAATATCCGACTACGATATGACAGAGCGGATGCTCAAGGAGTTTGTGCGTAAGACTTTGGCTTTTTCATTGCTTAAGCCCCGTATTATTATCTCGGTCCCTTCAGGTATTACAGAGGTTGAAGAGCGCGCCGTTATAGATGCCGGGGTCGCCGCCGGAGCGCGCAAAGTTTATCTCATGGAAGCACCTCTTGCCGCAGCTATAGGAGCAGGTCTCGACATTACAAAACCGGATGGTCATATGGTTATTGATATAGGTGGCGGCACAACCGACATAGCAGTGCTCTCACTTTCCGGTGTTGTCGAATCCGAGTCGCTAAAAGCAGGCGGTGATGCTTTTGACAACTCTCTAATCAGATATGTAAAGAGAAAACATAATGTCCTTATAGGTGATAACACAGCCGAGGAGCTAAAAAAGAGTATCGGTTGCGTTTTCCCGCGCCCGGAAACCGTCGCTGTCGAGGTCAAGGGCCGCTGTCTGCTTACAGGTCTGCCCCGTGTTGTCGCCGTCAGTTCTACAGATGTTCTTGAGGCTTTTGAGGAGGTTACCGAAAGCATTGTCGATGCTGTGCACAACGTGCTTGAGTCAACACCACCGGAGCTTGTTGCCGACATTTCTCAAAACGGTATTGTTTTGACCGGCGGGAACTGTCAGCTTTGGGGTTTTGACAAGCTTATTTCAAGCCGCACAAGTATTGCAACTTATACCGCAGACGATGCCGACCTTTGTGTCGCAAACGGTCTCGGAAAGGCTTTAAACTGGGTCGGCGATATGACAGAGGGTACGATTAATTTAGCCCGCAGGAAACAAATGAGAGTCTGAATTATCTCGTACTTGGAAACAGGAAGAAATATATTTTCAGGGGGAAATAATATAAATGGCAAAGAAGCAATTTAAATCAGAGTCAAAAAGGCTGCTCGAGTTGATGATTAACTCAATTTATACACACAAGGAGATATTTTTGCGCGAGCTTATTTCAAATGCGTCGGATGCAATAGATAAGCTGTGTTATATTTCGCTTACCGATGATAAGGTCGGTCTCACAAGAGACGATTTTAGAATAGACATTAGAGCCGACAAGGATAAAAACACCCTTACTATCAGCGATAACGGAGTCGGCATGACAGCCGATGAGCTTGAGTCAAATCTTGGTATTATCGCAAAAAGCGGTTCCCTGCAGTTTAAAAAGGATATCAATGATAGTAAAAGTGCTGACGACAAAGCCGATGCTCCCGATGACAAGGACGCTTCAAACGACATTGACATTATCGGTCAGTTTGGTGTCGGTTTTTATTCTGCTTTTATGGTGGCTTCTAAGGTCACTGTCATTTCCCGTGCATACAACAGCTCAAACACAAGTGACAAGGCTGCAAGTATGTGGGTTTCTTCCGGTGCAGACGGTTATACAATATCAGCCTGCGAAAAAGACAGCCCCGGCACAGACATTATTATAGAGATAAAAGAAGACTCTGACAGCGAGCAGTATAGCAAATATCTTGAAGAGCACACCGTGACAAGCCTTATCAGAAAATACTCGGACTATGTACGCTGGCCGATTTATATGGATGTCAATAAAAGCCGTCAGGTTGAGACTGATGAGTTAGATGATGATGAGAACAAAAAGAAAAAATGGGAAGATTATACCGAAAACGAGGTTATTAACAGCCGTATTCCGATTTGGCAGCGTAGCAAAAGTGATGTTTCGGACGAGGAATGCGCCGAGTTTTACAAGGAAAAGTTTTTTGACCGTGCAGATCCTGTTTCTGTAATACGTGTCTCTGCCGAGGGGCTTGTCAGTTACAATGCCATGCTGTTTATCCCGTCTGTTGCTCCGTATGATTATTTCACACGTGAATATAAAGCGGGGTTGCAGCTTTATTCGTCGGGAATAATGATTATGGAGCATTGCAGCGACCTTTTGCCGGAGTATTTCCGTTTTGCCCGCGGTGTTGTCGAGTCGCCCGATTTTTCGCTAAACATTTCACGCGAGGTTCTTCAGCACGACCGTCAGCTTAAGGTAATTGCCACCAACATAGAAAAGAAGATTAAAGCCGAGCTGAAAAAACTCATGGAAATCGACATGGATAAGTATCAAACCTTCTACAAAGCTTTTGGTATCCAGTTGAAATACGGCCTTGCAAACAGTTATGGCATGCACCGTGATATGCTCAGTGACCTTATTATGTTCTACTCGTCAAAGTCGGAAAAACTGATTCCTATCTCCGAGTATATAAATGCTATGCCCGAAGATCAAAAATACATCTACTACGCAGGCGGAGAGAATGCAGCAATGCTTGATAAGCTCCCGCAAACCGAACAGATACGCGAAAAAGGATATGACATTTTCTATCTTACCGACGAAATTGACGAGTTTGCCGTGCGTATGCTTGGAAAAATCGAAGAAAAAGAATTCCGCTCAGTAAACGACAAGGACCTCGGCTTTGAAAGTGAAGAGGATAAAAAGGTCATAGAAAAGCAAGAGCTTGACAATAAGAAGCTGCTTGATTTTGTCAAAGAGTCGCTCGAAGGCAAGGTTGCCGCTGTGCGGTTTTCGCAAAAACTAAAAAGCCACCCTGTTTGCCTGACGTCGCAAGGTGAGATTAGCCTTGAGATGGAGAAGTATTTTAAGTCGATGCAGGCTCAGCGCGGGGGCGGCGACAGCGGCGGTGAAGAAGAGGAGCTTTTTGGAAAAATGCGTGCAGAGCGCGTGCTCGAGCTCAATGCAGGGCATCAGTCGTTTACCGCACTTAAAGATGCGTTTGAAAACGATAAGGACAAGGCTGCTGCATATGCAAAGGTTTTGTACGGGCAGGCTCTGCTCACGGCAGGAATACCTCTCGACGACCCTTCGGATTTTTCGGAGCTTATTAATAAACTCCTATTTTCATAAGATTTCATAAGATTCCATAAGGAGAAAGATTTATATGTCACTAAAAAAAGCAACAATCGGATTAATTCTTCTATTTTCAATAATGTTGACTCTCTGTGCCGGTTTTGTGCCGGCACAAGCGACTGTCCGGGATTTAACAGGCAGGGTAATTTTTCTTGATGCAGGTCATGGTGTCGGAGCAACAGGAGGCGGCAGCTCCGGAACATATGTTGAGCATGTGCGGATGCTTTATTTTGCATATCAAATAGCACCACTGCTCACCGCCCGGGGTGCAACTGTATATTTGACCCGCTCAGATGCTAACGATGTTGCTTTTCCGACACGTATCGCCACGGTAAACATTGTCGCTCTGCGGGCTGTCAGAGAAACATACAGTGATCCCGTTAACTTAAACGAAATAGACAGACTTATCGGTGTTATGCAAAGTATGATAACTAATCCCTCTGCAACAGGGTCTATATATACAAACACACCGTTTGAAGCAAGCAGAACTATTCATCCGGACATGCAGCGTACATTCGAATACTTAAATAACCCTCTTATCCGTAATAATTTTCTTCTTATATCACTGCATTCCAATGCTCCGGCATCAGCTTCGAGCACAGGTGTCAGGGGTGCAGAGGTTTATTACCTGTCCCCGACTGAGTTTTTTAATACAGGTACATACTACTCAGGCTACCCATATGTCTCGCAAAGCAGAAACTTTGCAGATATTTTATTAAATCACATAGCCGGTGTGTCTCTAAACGGTGCAAACATACCAAGGCGCTCTAACGGTCTGAGAGCAGAAAACTACTACATGATGCGTGAGGTTGGAATTCCTTCGGTGCTTGCCGAAAACGGATATCATACAAATGCAACAGACCGTTCTCTTTTACAAAACAATACATATATGAGTATGCTTGCATCAGCTTATGTGTCTGCTATTTCTCAGTATTTTAGTTCATTGCCGCTTATTACTCCTGTAGCGCCTGTGTACATAAATGAAGCACTGGTCGAGCAGTTTGTTACGCGCTTATACGTAAGAATACTTGGCAGACAGCCCGACAAGGGTGGTTTTCAACACTGGAAAGGTCTTATCATGAGCGGAAATATGACCGGAGCGCAGGTTGCTTATCATTTCTTTTTCTGCAATGAGTTTCTAAAAAAGAATGTAACCAATGAGCAGTATGTGGACATATTATACAGGGCTCTTTTGAACCGTGAGCCCGATAGAAGCGGCAGAAAGCACTGGCTGGATCATTTAAATGCATGGGTATCACGGGAGGATATTTTTACATATTTCGCCAACTCACCCGAATACAGCAGACTATGTACAAATCATGGCATTCCACATGGGTCATTTGCTAACACAAGCGGCACGCAGACCTTTTACCAGCCTCCCCGCGAGACAGTTGAAGCATTTGTTACCCGTTTTTACAACGAAGCTCTCGGCAGAAGACCCGACAGCTCCGGTCTGAGGCATTGGACTGACCATCTTATAACAGGCAGGATGACCGCCTCAGCTGTTGCAATGGCATTTATAACTTCTCCTGAAATGGGCAGAAGAAGCTTTGAAGACGATGAGTATGTTGAAATGCTCTATAGGTCTATACTCGGCAGAGCTTCCGACCGGTCCGGAAAAAGACACTGGGTTGAAAATATCGAAAACGGCATGTCACGGCTGACAGTTGCCGAACACTTTGCCTACTCCCCCGAGTTTTACAGGCTTTGTGACAAGCATATGATAAGAAGATAAGTTTGTAGTAACCAAGATAGCGCTAATTATAGGAGTTAAAAATGAAGAAATTTCTTTCGTTACCGCAGGAAAAACAAAACAAAATCGTTACAGCAGCTATGACTTTATTTGGAGAGGTTGGATACAAGAAGGCTTATATCAGCGAAATCGCCTCAGCAGCCGGTATATCCAAGGCACTGATTTTCCATTATTTCGGCAGCAAAAAAGGTCTGTATGCATATCTTGTTTATTATACGGGAAAAATAGTTATGACAGAAGCTCAGCATGAGCGGGACACCGAAGGAAAGGACTTTTTTGAAAGAGCACTTATCTCAATAAAGTTCAGATTATCTCTAAAAAACCGCTACCCTGCTATGAATGCTTTTATAGAAAGTGTTTATAACGAGGATGACGATGAGGTCGCTGCAGACATAGAAAGGCTACTGGCAATAGCCACGGATATGCACGCAGGTATAAGCCTTGCAGCAGGTGAGGATAAAAAATTCAAAAGCGGGCAGTCTCCGCAGCAGATAGTAAAGCTGATTGAGTTATATGCAGAAGGTCTTGTTGCTACTTATAATGCCGGCAATTCTATAGAAGAGACTGTGCAGGAAGCTGCAGCCTGTTTAGCAATGTTAAAAGCCTTGCTTTAATGTAGAAATAGCCATATTATTTCCACATTTTATCGGCAATATTTGCTTGGATAAATATCCATAAAAAATCTCATTGTGTTAACATGGGGTTTTTTGCATCTTTTCTTATGATTTTGTTGATTTTCTACATATTTTAGTGTATTATTTGCTAACAATTAATAATGTGAATTATATTCATGCAAAAGTGAATTTTTGGAGGATTTATTATGCAGATGAAGCAATGCTCACAAGGCGGTCATTATTATGATGCCTCAGTCCACGCGCAGTGTCCATATTGTGTCGCGCCGGTTGCAGGGCAAGCAGCCTCTTCCAATGTCGGACATACAATGCCTATAGTCGCGCAGGGTTCTTCTGATATTGGAAAAACCATGCCACTTTCAAAGCATGTGGAAGCACAGGCAGCAGATTCAAAAACAGTTGCACTCGTCAGAGACAAGCTAGGCTTTGAGCCTGTTGTCGGATGGCTTGTCGTGCTCGAGGGGAAAGAAAAGGGTCGTGATTTCCGTATTCAGTCTGATAATAATTTTATTGGACGCAGCAGTAAAATGGATATCTGCATTGACGGTGACGAAACTATCTCCCGGGACAACCACGCAACAGTCAGCTATGATTCACGTGACAAAATATATTATCTTTCACCCGGCGACGGCAAGGCTATAGTCCGCCTGAACGAAAAAGCTCTTTTCAGCACCGCGCAGCTTGTTGCATATGATACTATTGAAGTAGGTAAAACAAAGCTTCTGTTTATACCTCTTTGCAGTGACAAGTTTGAGTGGTCATAGGTTTTATGTTTAAAAAACTATTTATTATAGCCAGATTTACATTTATATTGTGTCTTGCGGTGATTATAAGTGCAGGGCTTACAAGTGCTTTTGCAACTGAGCTTGACCCCACATTGCCTACAAAAACACTTGAGCCGCCTTCTCCCTCTCCGTCTGAGCCACCTCCGACGGAAACCCCGCCGCCGTCAGACCCGCCACCGTCAGAGTCACCACCTCCTGCTGATCCACCCCCGGATGATCCACCCCCGGCAGATCCGCCTCCTCCGGATGATCCACCTCCGGATCCGCCTGCTCCACCACCGGATCCACCGGCTCCTGCAGAGCCTACAGACGAAAAAAGCTGGTGGGAGAAGCTTGACTTCTCACCAACAAGTATAGTTATTTATTCCATAGGTGCTCTTGGTATTATTTGCATTGCAATAGCTATCCCTCTTTTTATCGGAGCATCCCGTAAAAAACGCGCTGCAACTTCAATAGCAGCTATGGCACAAGCACCGCAGGCAGATGTAGTGCCCGCAGTTATGGCAGCGCCTCCCGCTGCTATGCAAGCCGCACCGGTGAGCACTATGCCCACTCAGACCACTATAGAGCCTGTAGCTTCAAAGGGACCTCCTCCGGTCTTAATAGGCAATGCACACCATATCGGAGCCCGCGACAGCCAACAGGACAGTTTTTGTATATCGGATGTGTTTAATGAAGCTCTTGTAAAAAGCAAAGGTGTGCTCGGTGTTGTTGCAGACGGCATGGGCGGTCTTGCAGACGGAGCCGAAATCAGCGCAATCGTAACACGTACCATGCTCGAAATGTTTAATGATACTCCGGCTTCAGGAAACCCCGAGGCAGATTTACTTGATATGGTTTATTCCGCAAACGACAATGTTGTCAGTTTTGTATCTGCTCAGAAGGAATCCGGCGGCTCTACCGTTATCGCAGCAAACATCATTGACGATAAGCTTTATTGGATTGCAGTCGGCGACAGTCATATCTATCTGGTTCGAAACGGCGCTCTTATGCAGATAAACCGCGACCATACATATGCCGAGGAGCTCGACGAGAAAGCCGCTGCCGGTGAAATAACATGGGACGAGGCTCTGGGCCACCCAAAACGCGGCGCGCTGACAAGCTATTTAGGGACAAGAAAACCCGAACAGATCGACCGCAATGTTAGGCCGACTCAGCTGCAAAGCGGCGATAAAATTGTACTGATGAGCGACGGTGTTTTTGGAACACTGTCAGATGAAGAAATACTGGAAGCAATGGTGTTTGTCCCACAGGAGAGTGCATCATTACTTATGGAAAAAACTTTGGCACAGCAAAGTCCGCACCAGGATAATTTAACAGTTTTAATATTTGAATATAGGAGATATTAATAATGAGAACAAAATTTATCAAAGCTTTCAGCCTGGTTCTGGCAATTTTAATGATTTCAGTCAGCCTGGCACCACTGGCACTGGCAAACAGCAAAATCAATGATGCAAGGCAAAGTGTATTGCGTGTTGCAACACCAACAGGCAGCGGCACCGCTTTTGTTATTGCACAAGACGGTCAGACCACAATCATGGTCACAAACCTGCACGTTGTTTCAGGTTATTCACAGGTTACAATAATCCCGGACAACCTTGCCGGCTCCTGGATAACCGCACAGGTTTCATATCTGCCTGACGGTTTGGACCTGGTGCTCCTTACAACAACCTCCGGGCTTGCAAACCGCCCTGTACTTCCGCTCACACGCGCAGAAAATGCTGCTGCTGCGGATAATGTCTGGGCTCTCGGATTTCCCGGTGCTTCCGATAACGTTTTAGATGAATGGTATATGATGCACTCGAGCATAGATGATGTTACAATCACAAACGGAGTAATCGGCAGAACAACAATCGAAATCGATTATGGTGTCAGAGCTATTCAATCAAATGTTCCGATTACATTCGGTAACTCCGGTGGCCCGCTGCTTAACGAAAGAGCCGAGGTTGTCGGTGTCAATACATGGATTTATTCAGAAGGTGCTTATGGCATCAGTTATTCAATTCATATCGATTATATCATTGACGAATGTATAGCAAGAGGCATTCCTTATGTTTCAGGCGGCAGTAGCTTCTTTGAAGAATACTTGTGGCTTATTGCAATTGTCGGAGGAATTCTATTATTGGGAATAGTAGCAATAATAATTGTTGCTACAAAGAAAAAACCCCAGCCGGCTTATGCAGCAGGCCCACAGGGTGCACCACGTCCTATTGCTCCGGGCGTGCAACCCGGCTATCCTCAACAACAAGGTTATCAGCAGGCCGGTCAGCCCGGTCAGCCTGTTCAGCCCGGTTATCAGCAACCCGGTCAGCCCGGTTATCAGCAGCCACAAGCGCCACGACCTGCGCAGCCACAGCCGGCAGCTGCTCCTGCAGCTCCGCCGCCACCTGCGCGGCAGTTGTTTAGCACAAAGGGCCATCTTGCCGGTAACTCTTTCCCGATTCAGAGCAAGCTTTCTATCGGGCGCGATCCTCAACGCTGTCAGGTCATATATCCTTCCGATACCAAGGGTATAAGCTCCTTGCACTGCGAGGTAATGGTTCAGCAGGGTGGTGTTTTTCTCACCGACAAGGGTTCTACATACGGAACATTTTTAGCCGGTGGTCAAAAGCTTGCTGCAAACCAAAGTGTTATGCTGCAGCCCGGAGCTATCTTCTACCTTGCAGACCCTGCAAATGAGTTTAAAATCACATAGTATGGAAATTAAGATCGCTACTTGTAGCTTTCAGGGCGGCAGAAATTATAACGAAGACAGTGTGCTTATTACAGAAAAAGACGGAGCTTATGCCGTTATTGTTGCCGACGGATTGGGAGGTCACGGTGGCGGTGAAGAGGCTTCCTCTATGGTAGCAGGTGATATAACACAATTATTTTTTGAAAACCCAAACACAGACCCGGCTGCCATTCAAAGCATATTTAAAAAGGTTAACAGCAACGTATTATCAAAGCAAACTCCACAGCTTTTAATGAGAAGCACCGGCATCTGCCTTTTTATGAAAGATAATTGTTTCATTTGGGCACATGTCGGTGACTCCAGACTCTACCACTTTTATAACGACCGGTTACTTACACATACCCTTGACCATAGTGTCTCTCAAGTTGCCGTTCTCAGTGGTGAAATCACACAAGAGGAAATCCGCTCCCATATCGACAGGAACAAGGTAACAAGAGCATTTGGCGGCAACGATGATATAAATGCCGAGGTGTCCCCGCCGCTTATGCCGGGTCCCGGAGACCATGTTTTCCTCCTTTGTACAGACGGTTTTTGGGAATATGTTTTTGAGCAGGAGATGGAGCTTGACTTATCAAAATGTAAGGAGCCGGGCAGTTGGCTTGATGCGATGTGTGCACGAATAAACCGCCGCGCTCCGAGTAATAACGACAATTTCTCCGCGGCTGCAGTTTTTTGCCGCATTGATTAGAAGGGAATGGTAAATAATGTTTGATATAAACGCAGCAAATACCACATGCATGAATTGCTTCACGCAACACAGCGAGAGTTTAAACCCTTGTCCTAATTGTGGTTATAATGAGTTTGAGGTAGAGCCCTCACCGCATCTGCTTCGGCCGCGTACTATATTAAACGGTAAGTACCTTGTCGGCAGGGTAATCGGACAAGGAGGTTTTGGTATTACTTATGTAGGTTTCGACCTTAACCTCGGGCTTCGCATAGCCCTAAAGGAATACTATCCCACAGGGTTTGTCACCCGCGAAACAACCTCTACTTCAGCGGCAACCGTACAGCCATTTACCGGCTCCGAGGGTGAGTTTTTCCTCAAGGGCAGAGAAAAGTTTATTAACGAAGCAAGGTCACTTGCAAAGTTTTATACTCTCCCGGGAATAGTTTCGGTAAAAGACTACTTCCTTGAAAACGGCACAGCATATATAACAATGGAATTTATTGATGGTCAAACTCTTAAGGAATATGTCGCTGTTATGGGCGGCAAGCTGCTCTCCGCGCAGGTTTTTGACCTGATGAAGCCTGTTATGTCATCTCTTGCAGAGGTACATAAAACCGGTATTATACACCGTGATATCAGCCCCGATAACATAATGATAAGCAGCGACGGCTACCTGAAGCTGCTTGACTTTGGCGCAGCGCGTGACTTTACGGAAACAGGCAACAAAAGCATGTCTGTTATGTTAAAGCCCGGCTTTGCTCCCGAGGAGCAATATCGCACAAAAGGCGAGCAAGGACCTTGGACAGATATATATGCACTTTGTGCAACTATGTACAGATGTATCACCGGCATCACACCCGAAGAGTCTGTAGAACGTGTGCGTAAGGATAATGTGCTGCCGCCGTCTTCTATGGGTATAGCTATTGACCCGAGAAAAGAGCAGGCCTTAATGATGGGCATGGCTGTTTTGCAGGATAAGCGTTTTCAATCAATTTCTGCAATATACTCAGCGATGTTTGGCGAGCCTTTAAAAACAAAAACAAGTACTATGGTTACACAAAAAACACAGCAGGAAGCAACACCTGCAGCAACTATTCCTACTCCTGTTGCAGCGCCTCCGGCGGCTTCGTTCCCGCAGCAGCAGGCACCGGGGTATCATCAACCTCCACAGCAGCAGGCTGTACAGCCGGCGATGGGGCAGCAATATCAGCGGCCACAGGCATATACACCACAAACACCTCCATATACACCACCTATGCAGCCGCAAAAGTCAGGCGGCTGGATAAGCAATAATAAAGCACTTGCCGGGATTCTCGGCGGGGTTCTCCTGCTTGTTATAGCACTTGGTGTTGTACTTCTTATTATGTTTTTACCGGGAGGCGGAAGCGACACGGGAGGCACTCCGGGCATAACAGTCTCACCGCCACCGACATTTCCTGATATAGTCGACCCACCTCCAACAATAGCTCCCGACGCATCCATTCTTCACAACACTGCATGGGAGCTTGATAAGGTACGTGCCGAAGGATTAACACTTGACAGACAGTATCTTGAAAGTGTCGGACTTAATATTATTTTCTGGTTTTTACCGGACGGAACAGTCGAGGGTCTTTCTGATAGTGACCTTGGCTACGGGACATGGCGTTTATCAGGAAATGACTTAACCATGACAATAGATGGCGACACCATAAATGCTCAGCTCGATGGCAATACTTTTATCTGGTATGATGTTGATGCCGGTGAAATGACATTTTTGAGAAATGACGATATGTCATACTATGCGTTTAATCCGCCCAGCTATTGGTATGACCCCAACCCGGGCGAGGATGATCCTTATGCACTTGAGGACCATTTCCTGAAGGGTATGTGGTGGTTTGCAGACGGTTTTTGGCTATACCACTTTGGCTCTTCTGCAAAAATAATCTTCCTCGGAAACGGAAGCGTTTATTCCGAAGAAGATGATAAATGGGCCACATGGAGTGTTGTTGAGGTTGCTGCAGGCAGAAATGACGGCAAAGACAGAATTCAAGTTATTACCGAATGGGGTTCTGATTACTACTTCCTTGTCAATGTAGACGAATATAACAGGCTAACCATTGAAGATCACGATGGTGACAGGACCTATTATGACAGAGGCGCTTATGACAGCCCTGTTGGCGAATGGACTTTTTATGACTCAAACAACTCCATATACTTCTATGGAACATCAAACTACATATCATTTGATGTTTACGGTAATACATATGGCTCTGAGTATGATTATTGGGGTTACTGGTGGATGGAAGATTATTTTACAATGTTGGTTCAAGACCGGTATAACGACTACATTCACAGGTTCTGGTTTGGTACATATGGTGACTTCCTGACGATTTTTGACGAAGACAACGACTTTGTAACCTTCCAGCGCGTTAGATAATGCATTAATTTAGTAAGCCCCTCCCCAGACAACCATAGTGTCGGCAGGTTTGTTGCAGATTGCACAGGTGCTGCCGATACTTTTTTGCTCAAACGGTATACAACGTGAGGTAACACCTGCTGCTTCCTTCATTTTCTCTTCACACTGTGCCGAGCCACACCACATGGTTTCAATAAAACCACCGTGTTTTTCCATAATTTCTTTTGCTTCATCTATTGATTTTGCCTCACGTGTGTTTTCAACCAAATTATTCTTTGCACGTTTAAAGAGATTTTTTTGGATATCATCTAGCAGCCTGCTGACATTTTCCTCCAAAGCGGGCAGCGCGATAGCCTGCTTCTCTCCTGTATCACGTCTGCAAGCTACGCATTGATTGTTTTCGATATCCTTAGGCCCAATTTCTATACGAAGCGGGACACCCTTCATTTCATGCTCGGCAAACTTCCAACCTGGGCTTTGGTCTGAAGTGTCGCTTTTGACACGTATGCCGGCTGTTTTTAAACGCTCAACAAGCTCCTCTGCTTTTTCCTTAACACCTTCCTTGTGCATTGCAACAGGTATAACAATTGCCTGTATAGGTGCAATACGCGGCGGCAGGCTCAGTCCGTTGTTATCACCGTGCGTCATTATAATGCCGCCTATCGAGCGCGTCGAAAGCCCCCATGAGGTTTCAAACGGAGCTGTGAGTGTGTTATTTTTATCGGAAAATGCAATGTTAAACGCTTTTGCAAAGCCGTCGCCAAAATAATGTGATGTCCCACCCTGTAGTGCTTTTTTATCATGCATCATACACTCAACAGCATAGGTACGCTCCGCTCCCGCAAACTTTTCTTTATCAGTCTTTCTTCCTCTGATAACAGGCATGGCAAGATAATCCTCATAAAGCTCGGCATAAACCTCAAGCATCTGCTCTGTTTCTTCCAGCGCTTCTTTGGCTGTTGCATGCAAAGTATGACCTTCCTGCCAAAGAAACTCACGATGGCGTAAAAAAGGACGTGTGGACTTTTCCCAACGGAGCACACTGCACCACTGGTTATATAGCTTTGGCAGGTCGCGCCAGGATTTAACAACCTGCGCCCAATGGTCACAAAAAAGCACTTCGGAGGTAGGACGGATGCACATACGTTCTTCAAGCTCTTCACTACCGCCAAATGTCACCCATGCACACTCGGGAGCAAACCCGTCAACATGGTCTTTTTCCATTTGCAAAAGTGACTCGGGGATTAAAACCGGCATTGAAACGTTTTCGTGCCCAAGCTCTTTAAAACGTCTGTCAAGCATAGCTTGTATATTTTCCCATATTGCATATCCATACGGTCGCAGGACAAAGAAGCCTTTTGCTCCTGAGTATGAGATAAGCTCGGCACGTATTACAACATCGGTAAACCACTGCCCGAAATCCTGCTCCATATCGGTTATTTGTTCAACTGTTTTTTCCTTAGACATTTCTTAGCACCTCTTTTTGATTTTAGACTTATACAGCAGAAGATAATATAAGTAAGAGCAAGGACTCCGGAGAGACAGGCTTTCACTTTACATTTTAATATATTGCTGTTATTATACCAACAAGAACTTATTATAGCAAAAACGGAGGGAATTATCAACGTGATTGATAGTATTGCGGGCTTTTTTCAATCTTTCTTTTTGCATATACAGGCTTCGTTTTCGAGCATGACTATTGCTATTGTTATTCCTGTGTTTGTTATTTTTTTCATCATGTTGTTTTTCCTTTATTATATAAAGGTCCTGCGGCCCGAGCCAAACACAAGCGAATGGATTCAAATGAGAGCCGATGCAGGCAAAAGCCGCTTATCCTTTTTGCCAAATCCTCTTCGTCCGGATGCGCTGCGCAGACATCCGCTTACTATTGATGATGCCATTGCTATGACAGTAATTCTTGTTGTGTTTTTATTTCTTGCTGTTTGGGGTTTAGGCAGCACGCGTACTGTTGATGTTATGGCAGAGATTAAAGAGCACAGCGGCCGAAATCATATGGATACGATTTTTTTTGATGAGTGCTATTTTGTCAGAACTGCTGTAGAGCATATAGAACATATACGCCCATATGAAATTACGCACCCTCCTCTCGGCAAAAACATAATTGCAGCTTCCATTCTCACTTTTGGCATGTCGCCGTTTGGTTGGCGTATGTTTGGCGCTATCTGCGGTGTGATAATGCTGCTTGTCATGTATGTTTTCATAAAAAATATGTTTGGAAAAACATCTGTTGCGGCCTGTGGCTCACTGCTTCTCGCATTTGAGTTTATGCGCTTTGTTCACTCCCGAATGGGCACAATTGACACCTTTGTTGTGCTTTTTATTCTAACTTCATTCTTTTTTATGTACAGGTACATAACGACAGATCCCGATGCTCCCTTCCGGAGCTGCCTGCCTTCGCTTGCTTTTTCCGGCATATTTTTCGGGCTTAGTTTTGCGGTGAAATGGACGGGTTTTTATGCCGGGGCGGGTCTGCTTATTATTTATATAATCCGCCAGGCTTGTCTTTTAAAGCATTATCGCAACAATGACAAACCGGGATATGCTTTTTATATGATAAAGACAATTCTTTGTTCATTTTTGTTTTTTGTTTTAATCCCGGCAGTTGTCTATTATCTGAGCTATATTCCATACGGCTATGCAAACGGTATGACTCTTGACGGAGGTATGCTTTGGAGCCGTGATTTCTTTGAAATCGTAAAGAGCAACCAGGAGGTTATGTTCAATTACCACTATAACTTAGATGCAACACATGGCGGCTCTTCATCCTGGTGGCAGTGGATTTTTAACATAAAGCCCATTATGTATGTCAATAACCACAGGGACGGACTGCGTGCTGCATACGGAGGCTTTGGTAATCCCGTTTTATACTGGGGCGGGCTTTTTGCAATGATAACAATGGCTATTCGTGTGTTTAAGTATCGCGACAGTAAGGCTTTGTTTATTCTAATCGGTTACCTGTCGGGTCTTCTGCCATGGGTTGCAGTAACACGTGTTTTGTTTGCTTACCATTACTTCCCAAGTTCCTTGTTTTTGATTTTAGCATTAGCTCATATGTTCAGCACAATACTCGATAGAGACAAACAGGGCGCAAGGTTTTATGTCTACAGCTATACAACTGTTACAGGTCTGGTATTTGCAGCATTTTATCCCGCTCTTTCGGGCATGTATATGCCGCCCTGGTACTATAATACTTTTGTTAAATGGTTCGGCACATGGCCGTTTGGTTAAACGGAGGAAAGGTTAGTATATTATATGATTGCTTTAGTTTGTGATCATGGCGGTTTTGAGCTTATGAAGAGTGTCCGGGCATTTCTTGACTCAAAGGAAATTGCCTATAAGGACTTTGGCTCTTTTACACCCGATAGCTGTGATTATCCTGTTGTGGCTGTCCCTGCTGTAGATGCTATTTGCTCCGGTGAGTGTGACAAGGGAATTTTTATCTGCGGCACAGGCATTGGTATTTCAATTGCCGCAAACAGGACGCGCAGCATTCGCGCTGCTCTTTGTACAAACACTTTTATGGCCCAGATGGCACGCGCCCACAATGATGCTAACGTGCTAGTGCTTGGCGGCCGCGTGGTCAGCGAGCCTCTTGCATGTGAAATTGTCGAGGTGTTTTTAAGTGCAAGCTTCAGCGGCGAGGATAGACATAAGTTTCGTGTTGATTTGCTCAGTTAGTGCAGATGAGGTACCAAAATGGCAAGGCGACGTTATGTTCCCAAAACTTATAATAACCGGCGGGGCTTGCGCATCCTTGTCGGTGCTATTATCACACTTGCATTGTCTATTGTGATTTTGTTTTTGATTCTTTATTTTGTTTTTTCAAGTTACGTTGTCGACGGTAAGCTTGAAATTCCATGGCTCAGCGACGAGCCGCCCATTGCCACCCAAAGCAATTCCGAAGCGCCGCAAGGTGACCTTATTGAAGATTAAAAGTATTGTATAAAGGTATTGCATAAAAGCAAAAGGTGGTCTCTTCTGAAATCTTTGCGAGAGCGGACTATGATTTCAGAAGAGACCACCTTTTGCTTTTATGCTATTTAAATAATTTAGTTAAATGCTTTGACAAAGGCGGCGATGATTTCGGGGTGGTACCACTCAGGTACCTGACGGTGCATAAGTCCAAAAGCTTCGTTTGTGGTTGTCGATCTTATACCGTTATCCCACCAGAAGCAGGGAATTCCAATCTCTGCAGCTTTTGACGTGTAATACTGCGCCCATCTGGCACGGTCTTCGTGGTTTTCCTCTTTGTTGATCATACCCGTCTCACCCATGACAACTGCTATCCCCTGCGAGATAAAACGTGTGTTTAAGCGCTCAAACAAATTGTCTATATCCCGTGTGTCCTCATCGTCATTCGGATCAAAGGTGTTACGTTCATGTCTTGTATTGAGCACTAAGTTATATGGTGTGTATGAATGTACAGAGACCATAAATCTGTCGTCGTTTCGTGGTGTCCACATATCGTTTATGACCACAAAGTCAGCACTTGCCGCATGAGTCGGAAGCATCAGAAAACGTTTTTCGTTGTTATATCCCGTGTCCCTGATTACTTTTATAAACACAGAGTTCCAATAATTTATAACACCTCTGGCTTCTGTTGTTCCGCCTGTCCATTCTTGCGCTGTTCCGAACACTCTTGGCTCATTCATGTTTTCAAAAATAAGCTTTTCCGAATAACCTGCAAAACGGGAAGCAATCTGGTGCCAGAGCGCTGTCATAATGTTTACCGCTGCTGTATTTTCAGGTGACGGGAAGTTCCATTTTTCATGATGAGTGTTGATGATAACATACATGTCAAACTCATATGCCCAGTCAACCAGCTCCTGAACACGGTCGAGCAGCGCTGTGTTTAAAATATAGTCAGGCGCGTCGCCTATAAAGCGTTCCCATGTGATAGGAATACGAAAAGAATTAAAGCCCGAATCCGACAGCAGCTCAATCATCTCACGTGTTGTTAGAGGATTACCCCATGTGGTCTCCTGCAAAGTAACGGTCGCCGGAGATGTCGCTCCAAGCACCGCATCAAGTGTGTTTCCGAGATTCCAGCCTGCTCCCATATCCTTTGCTATTTCAAAGGCTGTAATGCTTTCATTAAAATCCATTATTACTGCAGGTGTAGCAACAGGTGCGAGCACCGGCTCGGGGTCGGGCTGTGGTGTTGGCGACTGCGGCGGCAGTGTGGGCGGGGTGTCATCGGGTGGGTCTTGCTCTTCTCCCTGACCGCTTACATATGGGGTAGACTCCCCGTCAGAGTCATCTGCGCATGCCGATATCCCTACTACTACTAATGATAGAATAATCAATAAAATGATTAATTTTGATTTCAATATGCTTTGCTCCTTTTAGTATTATTGGTGTCAATGGAGACAATCTCTGCAATGTGGACAGGACTAAAGTCCTGTCCCCCATTTGGTTATCTACCCAAAGTAGTTGTCAAGCGCATCCTGATACACCTGCCTGTATGTCTCTGCGTACATTGAAGCAGTATATTCTGCAGGACCACCTGTGGTTTCGAGCATGAGCGGGATTGAAGGTTCAAACCCTAAATTCATAAGAAAATCAAAGCCCATACGTCCTGCTACCTTCACGTAGTAATCGTAATTTGCTTCCGAGATCATTCTGTCTTTAAACCATTGCACTTCATCACGATACTCAAGGTCATTATCGAACCAGTTTGTCAAATCATACATTATATTAAAGACTTCATCGGCATCTTTGATGTAGCGCGGTATAAAGTACCAGTTTCCTGACACATTTGTTGTTGCCATTGTGTCTGCATTACCCTGAGGACCTACCGGGAAAGGAACCATTCCGATATCAAATGTGGCAGTAAGTCCACCTTGTTCTTCATTTATCCAGTGAGCGGCAATCCAGAAGCCTGATTTACCCTCGGCAAAAAGGCTGTTGTTGATAACCCAGTCGTCAGGATTCCACGGGCGGGCTGTCTTATCCACATTATAAAGCTCATGCATAAAGTATAGAACTTCCAGAGTGTTTGGTGCGTCGACTGTTTGAATCGGTCCGCCTGCAAATGCTGTGTTATTTGAAAAGAGCATACTTTGCAGGAAGTTTGTCCAATAACCGCTCCAGCCGTATATATCTTGTGTCGGATCAGTAATTACACGGCAGTATTCACGGAATTTCTCCCATGTCCATTCACCTTTGTCCCAGAGGTCTTGCGGATCTTCAAGGTTGTGGTTTTGGATTATTTCACGGTTATAACCCATCATATACATACCGGGGTCAAATCCTGCCGGCTGAAATAAGAATGTTTCATCTGTTCCGGGGATTTTTACACTTTGCATGACAATGTTTTCTCCTGCCGGTTTAAATACGTCATGGCTTGAGGGGAGTCCCAGACTCTCAAGCGATACTCCCATGCCGTTTAACACTGCCGGAATACCAAATTGTAAATCGCAAAGGTATACATCAGCATCAGGTATTCCTGTCATTATGGAAATTGGTATGTTTTCCATAATTCCTTCCCATGTCATGTTTACAAATTGAATGTAAACATTGTATTTATCTTCAACATAACGTACTCTGTCAAGCTCCATTTGTGCGGTCTCAGGGTCTACAACATTTGGATTGTCAAAAATACTTGTATGTGTTGAGTCATAATACACGTCATAAAATGTGCCGATGATAATGTGGCGTTTGCCATCTGCTGTGTAGCGGATAACGTCAGCTTCTTTATCGGGCAGATTATAGTCGGGTGCTACAAACTGAGGCGGGCCGTCTTCCTCATCGCCATCACCGGGGCCTCCGGGCTGTCCGACAGATCCGGATCCTTGATTTCCTCCACCACCATTGTCACAAGCGGCAATCATAACTAAGAGGAATGCAACACTAAGTAATATAGCTAATAGTCTTTTCATAGTTTTTCTCCTTTTTATAGTCAAGAATATTTTGCGTTAAGACACTGCATCTGCATCATATAGCAGGTAAGCCTGTTCTATATGAATTTCAGCATCCCAGTTAGCCATAGATATCTTAACCTGACTGCTCTCCTCTGTGACTAGTGTCGGGTCAAATCCATAGTCTTCCCACATAATCGTAAGCTTTCCGTCAGCCCACTTATCTGCAAAGTTTGAACCCCAATGGTCAGAGCTCCAGCCGTTAAACGCGCCAAAAATAACGAGTCCAAAGCTTTCCGGCTCATCCATTTCAATTTCTATACCAAAGGAAGCTGCAAGCACCTCCCATGGCATGTGGTCGTCGTCAATGTTGTCAACACCGGGTGTGTGCCATGTCTGCCAGTCTCCCGCTCTTCCCATATCCGGTGGGTATGGCAAAAGCCAACCGCCGAGGAAAATTGAATCACCATAACCGTCGGGTGCTGCCCAGCCTGCTGATGTGTTAACACTGACTGCAGTATCACTGCCGTCATAAAACATTATTGATTTAATAACTATAACTGCGGGTGTCTCATCTCTGTCAGCGGGCCCGTTTTTTGTGCACGAGAATTCTATCAGATTTGCTCCTGCTCCAAAAGCTTCATCCGCTCCAAAGGTTAGTGTTGCTGTATTCGGGTTTCTTGACTCAAGATAAACCTGCCAGCTTGTATCTGCAAACGATGACAGCTCTCCGCTCATTGCGGCTATCATGCCGGATACTACACTGAAATTACCATCCGGATACTCTGCATAGATGTCAAACACTATTGTTTTAACATCCTTCGCACGCTCGCCGAGCAGTCCGTCTACATTGATTCCGAGTCTTAATGAACCGCCGTTTGGAGCTGTCAGTTTAAGTGCGTTTGCTCCGTCAACTGTTCCGATTTCCATCTTGGAATCTTTGTCTGTTCCGGGGGTGCCTGTGTTTAGCATCAAAAAGTCTGTTTTTCCGTCAGCAAAGTCGAGTGCATATACTGTCGGAGCTTTTGGGGGGTCTCCGTCACCGGGACCGTCGACGGGGTCGCCGTCATCATTGCCGTTTTTGTCACATGCTGCAAGCACGGGTAGCAAGAGACAACAGCACAAGAGTATGCAAAGCCATTTTTTCATTTTATCTGTTCCTTTCTATAGTTATAGTATTTTAAACTTTCAATTTAAAATCCACATGTTTTTGTATTTTATTATTATACCAAAATTTATTAATAAAGCAAATTTATCCGACTATACCGCTGCGTTCAATTCCCTCAATTAAATGCTTTTGCATAAATACATATATCAGCAAGAGCGGCAGTATCATCAGTATTACTCCTGCATAGACATACAGTGTGGTTATTGACGGGTCTCTGATCTGGTCGATGTTTGCTATTGTTGCTTGCAAGGACCCTATTTTACGGCTGAGCAGTATTGTGTCGCTTACATTAAAAAGTCTGCCGAGGAAGTTGTCATTATATTGCCACACCACCGAGAAAATTGTAACCGTAACAACTGCAGGTGTCGCATTTGGCAGCATAACCGTCAGGTATGTGCGGATGCTGCCTGCCCCGTCGATAAATGCCGCCTCTTCGATTTCTCTTGGCAGCCCCCTGAAAAACTGGTTAAATATAAATATATACAGTCCCGAGCGCAAGCCTACCCCAAAGAGTGTCATTATTATTACCGGCCAGGGTGTGCCAAGCAGGTTAACACTGTTGCCTTCGTTAAAGAGCCCGAATATCCCAAGCGGGTTAAAGTTTTGAAATGATGTATATAGCGGATACATTATTGTGTGCGACGGTAATACAATGGTGATTATTACAAATGCAAAGAAAATTCTTTTGCCCGGGAAATTAAAACGGGCAAAACCGTATCCTGCCATTGAGCATATCAGCAGCTGAATAACCGTCAGTCCAAGCACATATAGCATCATATTTCCCAGAACACTCCAGTAATCCATACGCAAAATAGCAAGAGAGTATCTTTCAAGTGTCGGGTTTTGCGGTATAAGGTATACTATCGGGCTGTAATTGTCTTCGTTTGAAAAAAACGAGCTTGCGACGATGCCTATAAGCGGGCTTAATATGACATATGCTATTCCGAGCACTATGGACGTGCGAAATAGTGCAAATGCCCAGGAGCGCAGCTTGCGTTCCGCCTGCCCGCGTTTGCTTGCCATCGTCGGGTCATTTTTAATTTTTTCAATTCTTTGTTTTAGATTCATTACCGCTCCTGTAAACCATCATTTCTAACAGCATGTCTTAAACTTTAGCTTCAAGACTATGTATAATAAAACGTTTTCCTACCAAGGAGAAATGCGACAATTACAAGTATTAAGCAGACCGCAAGCGAGCTTACAAGGCTAAACACCGAGCCAAGCCCGTAGTTGTAATCGGAGAATATTACGTTATATGACAACGTTACCACGGGGCTGCTTGTAAACGAGTCTATAATTGTGTATACAACGTTTGTGAGTATAAGTGGAGACACCATAGGAAATGTTATCAGCCAGAAGGTCTCATATGGAGTTGCTCCTTCGATTTTTGCCGCCTCATAAACAGAGGGCGGTATTGACTGCAAGGCTGCAAGGAAAATAACTATCTGAACTCCGGATGCAATGATAATATTATTTATCCTGCCCACAGCTCCTACAATATAGTTTAATAACCCCGGCGGGATAGCAAGGTCGCCGAGCATGTTGAGGTAATAGTTTACATTTACATTCATGTTTGAGCCGATAGATGCCATAACCTCAGCCGATGCAGGGCTGACTCCCCCGACCATCATAGCTCTCGCCATAGTGAGTGCATTAGCTATTGCAGGTGCTCCCAATATGACAGGTAAAAAGAATATTGCGCGCACAACAGTTCTTCCTCTGAATTTCTGGTTTATAAGAAGCGCCATAAAGAGAGAGAAGAAAATTATCAGCGGCACGTCAATTATCATATTGAGTATAGATGTACCCAACACCTCTGAAAATGTCGGGTGTACCGTAAATGCCTGAACATAATTGGCAAAATTATTCCATACCATTTCAACACCCGACGTTGCTCCCGCAACAACAACATCGGAAAAACTCATACGGATGGTAGTAAAAAGCCCATATGCAATAAACACTGTAAACCCTATAAGAAACGGCAGCACAAATATCAATCCGACAACCGCTTTTTTACCTGTGAGTGATAATCTCAATTTGCTACCCCCTTAACAGAGTTAAAATGTTACTGAACAATAAATCCGACAGCCGGCACTGTCTCGCCGCCATAAGAAAGCTCATTTTGTGAGCGGTTAATTATTATCTTTACTCCATTGCTGTATGTTACAACACGAAGAGTGTCCGGTAAAATTTCATGTGTAATCATTTCAGCTCCGGATACAAGGCAAAGAGCATTGTTCACTGCGTGATATATCTCTATGGCATTGTCTTTCCAGTTTTCAAAACGCGTGCTGTACTTCCAGTTGAGACCCGTATATTTCATCTCGTTGGCACTTTCATATGTAAAAGCAAAGTGTGGAGAGGCTCCGTATTCGACGAGGCGCAAAATTAGTGCGTCTTCATCAAAATCTGCCGAGAGATTTATCGGCATTCCCGCATAGTCCAGCCTGCCGTGTATTATCATTTGATAAAACGGTATCTCCTCATCAACTACATATAATGTATTGTGAGCAAGAGGCATATTTATAAGGTCGCTTGCATAGCGCAGTGCATACATGTTTCCGCCTGTTATCATCAGAGGATCGCCCTCGGCATGGAGCTTTTCCATGTTAAAGAGAACAACTTCCTTTGCATGCTCGCGGTGTATCATCCCGGTACGTCTGCGGTCGGATGCAAGAAAGCTTCCCATATCACGAAGTGATGTCCCTGTCAGCTCATACTTGTCAAAGGCTTTAATATAGCTATCCATATATCTGGTTAAAAACCTCGGGCTCATGGCATTATACATGACCTCCAGGTAACCAAGAGAAAATGTGTTAAACAGTGTTATCGGGTTTACCATCCCAAAACCGCCAACCATTCCGCCGCCATAGTATCTTGTAGACTCCAGCTCCCAGCGGTATCTTCGTGAGCTCCAGGGTATTGTAAGCATACTTGTATCCGAATAGAGCTTCCCGTTTTCTTCTTCTATCCTTCTAGCAAGCGCTTCAAGCTCACTTACCTTACCAAGACGGGAGACAGGTTTTATTTTATCTGCAATGTCATGATAATATCCACGGTTAAACCACCCTGCATAATTAATAACCTGACGGGTTATACCGTTTTCCATCAAATCATCTATAATTTCCTCTGCTTGCGCATATGTTGTCATTGGTATCTGACCCATATAACGGATTCCGGCAAAGAACTTTTGACCCATAACACTTCCCACAAGATCCATATAAAACGGTTTGTCATCTTGAGTCAACAGGTCTTTTTGAAGCACTCCTTCTTCAATTAACAGCTCCCGCGCCCGCTCTGCCATGCCCGAATATCCTTTGTTTTCGAGCAAAGTGTATCTGACTGTCAGGTTTATCTCAGGCAAATCGCGCTCCACAACAGGCAAGGATGCTTCGTTTCCTGTCATTCCAAACATATATAATGACAAGCTTCCTCTGAGTGTGTAGCCTGTGTATATGTAATTAAATGAGCTGAACTTCTCGGCTATTCCCGCTGTGATATATGCTTGTGTATCTCCCGATTCAACCCGTCCGAGTATTGTACGGTCGGCTGCTTCGATTCCAAAAAACGGGATACGTACTTCTTCGATATTGCCCAGTGTAACGTACTCGCTCAGCATCGGGTCTTGCCCGTAGATATATTGCATGTACTCGTCTGCATAGGTTTTTTTGTTATTAAAGTATATAAGCGAGCCCGAGCCGTTGGGGACAACCAGATATCCTTCCTCATCCAATCCGCCTGCGCCAAAGCCGCGCATAAGCTGTATCTCGTCGATTTTTCCGCCGGCATATTCTCTGATATCTGCTGTGTTAACATTAACAATAAGGCTGTCTTTGTCCAAATAAAAGTCAACAGGTACCACAAAATGAAGCGGAATTACATCCTCTACTCCCGAGCCTGCCATGTCGGCAGCAAAGTCCTCTGCCGTATACCCCACGGACTCAAAGACCTCATTCATGTCACGCAGTGTGGCAACTCCTGTCCGCGCGGCTGCAATAAGCTCCAGATGCCCGGGAACCTCGGTAGATTCAACATAGCGCATCATATTTCTTGTATATGCTCTTGTGCCTTGGAGCTGACCTAAGAATTTTTCCAGTCTTTCGGGTGTGATATATATTGGTACTATTCCTGTCGGGCTGGATATATCGCCTATTGTATATACGACACGCACTCCATTATCTATGGTTTCCAGTCTAAACTGCCCCATGGAGACTGAATGGTCAAAGCTGTTAAAGCGCCCCGGCATTCTCGTTGATGTAAAATAACTGAGCGCTATCTGCGATTGGAGCAAGCTTCTATTTAAGTCTGATGCTATAGGGTCTGTCGGCATATCGGGGTGCACTGCATATACTATGCTGCCGCTGCGTTTGTCATAAAGCGCTACATTGCCTGTCTCTTCGTCTACATAAAGGCGCAGCTCTTCACTTTCTGATGCCAGCACCATTGCCGGCACGTCTTTTGCTGTCGGGTCAAGTATTGTAAAATCGCGCCCCTCGGGTGAGCTCTTGTGCTCGCTAATCACATCAAGGTGGCCCTCATGCAGTCTGTAGCGCACGGTCAGATAGCCTTGATAACTGAGCACGATCAAAGCTCCTATACCGATTATCCACAATAGCATTTTTGTTGTAAATTTCATATTAATCCCAGCGCAAGTATAAGTGTTTTTCCTAACTAAAACCTGAATATCAGCTCTGTGTATATTGAATAGAAAAATCCGTAGATTTGGTTAAGTAAATCCATGATAAGAAGACCGATAAATACGAGTATCAGTATTGTTACAAAGGTCAGTACAAGTGTTATGATTGTTTTAAGCAAGGTGTAGTTGTGAACAGTCATAACTCCTATCAGCAGAAGTACTGCTGTCCATGCTATGCTGACACCGATTATGATTTGGTAAAATGCTGCTTCCTCTATTGATACTACGTTACTGATTATTGTTGCAGGCCCGAGCGCGAGTGCTACCGGCAGCATTGCGTAGCCTGCGACCGTCACGATGTCACGCATGCGGCCTTCGCCTTCCATGAGGCATGTTACCGCCCAGTTTCCAATGCAAAACAGTCCGAGCAGAAGGAAAAATCCACTCATTTCCGTAATGCCGTCTATTGTGCGCGGGTTGATTTCATTGACAATAAACCCTGCAAATACGCGGTTTATAGTAAAAAGTGCAGATAGTACAAACACACAGATAACAGCAAGCGGAATACTGCCTTTATCCCTGTAACGTATCTCATAAAACGAATCAACGGGATTGCTCAGTATGCCAAACATATAGCTAAATCTTTCTCGCGAAAAGTGTTTACGCATCAAAGGCACCTCCCTCGTCGACAGGTACATATCCCTTGCGTTTGCGCACAAAAGCACGGATGACGACATAGCCGAATATTCCACCGACTGCAACGGTCAGAATCCATCCTATGTTTTCCTTGAGTATGTCGTTTCGCCAGCGCCGAAACGCAATCGAATAATGCTGCCTGTCCATTCCGAGCTTTAAATATTCCATCGCTGCCGAGTTATCTCCTGCCGTCAGATATGCCTTTCCTATTCCGGCATTTGCAAGCTCAAAGTTTTCGTTGAGCACCAACACCTCGCGCCAGGTATCGACTGCTTTGGCTTCATCTCCGTCATACCGCAGAGAAACCGCTTTATTTATCAGCTCTCCATATAGGGTCTGCTCGAAGGTTATCAGTTCGTTTCGGATTGCATCGAGTGCAAGCACTCTGTCTTTCTGGGCGGCTATTGCTGTCGGCTGGCGGAAGGTTCCCGCCTGTTGTCCCATGCCGCCAAAGATGTATAAGAGATTGCCTTCGTAGTCATATGTAAATATGCGCCCGCGCCGGGAATCAAGAAGTGAGTACATTCCGTTTCCTCTGTATGTCACGTCTATGATATTGCTCGGTCCCGAAAAAGCACTCGGTGATGCCGCCCATGTAAGTATGTCACCGCCGACATGCTCGTTGACTCCTTTGCGCAAAACATCCTCACCCTTTGGATTGAGTCTTCTGACCGCCTGCTTTCCTTCTGTGTCAATGTTTGATGCGTATACAAAGCCTGCCGGGTCAACATCGAGGCCTGTAAATTCTGTCGGTATAAAGAGCACCTGTCTTGCTCTTTGCTCTTGTGTTGACAGAGCGCGCCAGAACCTTTGCCACAGTGAGATTGTTACGTTTATTGTGCCATAAAATCCTATAAACTGTCCGTCCTGGTCAAATGTCATTATTCCCTGAAACATGTTTCGTGCAATGATAAATACACGCCCTGCATAGTCTACGGTTACCTTTAGCGGTACAAAGTCGTAATTATCTCCAAGCATTTCGGACTGAGGGTTTTCTATTGTTCTTACCACTTCGTTTCCGTCAAGTGCAATTACACGGCGGTTTTCGGTGTCGGCAACATATACTATGCCGTCCGTTGTCACCGCAACTCCTCTTGGTTTGTTAAATGTGTCCTGCCTGCCGTCATTATTAAATGTTTCAATCACTGCGCGCACTGTGTGAAGGTCGGGCTCAAGTATGACTATGCGGTTATTGCCGGTATCTGCTATATAAACTACATCATTATGGTCCACACATATCCCCTGCGGGTCGCTAAATGCTCCTATTTCCAGTGCTATTCCCGATATTGTCTCGCCGGGGACGTATGGGGCAGGGGTAAAGACTATGTACTCCCAATGGTCATAGACATACGTATCATATGGCACTGTGTCGGCGGCTATTGCTGCCGTCGGCACCATTGTTATAAGTATCACTATTAACAATAATATTGATATAATACGCATAGATTCTCCAACTGTCATTGTCTTATGTTATTACCTTCCTCACGATATAAATTCGTTTCTATCGCATGAGGATGTCATCCATATTTATTCTTTCAGTCCTGAGGTTGTCATAGTTTCGAAGATGCTCGACTGGCAGATGAGGAAGAATGATATGGGGATGGCGGCGAGGATGAATGCGACTGCGGCGGCGGCCCCTGCGCGTGCTACTCCGCCTCCCATTATTTGCTGCATTGCAAACTGCATTGGTTTTAGTTCTTCACTTCGCAGGAACATTCCTCCGGTATTGACCCACATTTGCTGGAATTGGAATATTGCAAGTGTGAGCCATGCAGGTTTTACGTTTGGCATTATTATTTTCCAAAAGACACTAATCTCGCTCGCTCCGTCAATTCTTGCCGACTCTATTATCGAGTCGGGTATTTGCTCCATAAACTGTTTCATCAGGTACAGTCCAATTCCAAACGACCATGCAGGTAATATCAGTGCTAAGTAATTGTTGTTGATTCCCAGATAGGATATTATCATGTAGTTTGGTATTTGTGTGACTGTCCATGAGAACATCATAGAGAGCACAACTACCGAAAACAGCACCTTTGAGCCGGGGAATTTGCGTTTTGCAAGCGGGTATGCCGCAAGTGATGCACATAGTACATGCCCCACAACTCCTCCGCCTGTGATTATTATTGTGTTTAAGATGTTTCGCGAGAAAGGCACCCATGTGTCGCCCATTAGCACAAATAAATCGGCAAAATTATCAAGTGTCGGATTTCGCACAAAGAGTCTCGGAGGGAACTGGAAGAGCTCGTCCGGCGGTTTGAGCGCGTTATTTACTATCATAACTATAGGCAGCACCATAAACAGCCCGCATATCGCCATAAGTACAAAAAGCAGTGTGTTACCCGCGGGGCTGCGGTTGATTTTTGCATGCTTTGATGCTTTCAGGCGTATTGGCCGTCCCTTCGGGTCGAGGGTATAATGTTTATTTTGTAGTTTTACTGATGCCATTATATATCTCCCACGTTTACTCGCCGATTCTTTTCAGAAGCTTTTGAACCGCTTTGTTTGTGCCGACCATCATTATAAACAGGACTGTTGCTATTGCGGAGGCATAGCCCATTTCGAAGCGGATTCCTCCATAGTCGAGCAGTGTCGTAACAATTGTAGCGCCGGAATTGTTTACCGAGGGGTTGCCTGCAAGATATAGCGAAACGTCAGCAATTGCAAAGCTTTGCGTTATTTGCATTATTGCGCCAAACATAAGCTGCGGCCTGATTGCAGGAAGTGTGATGAACCACAGCTCTTGCCAGCGGTTTGAAACTCCATCGATAGCTGCAGCTTCGTAGAGGGTTTTGTCTACTGTTTGAAGTCCCGCTATAAAAGCGAGAAATCCCGTGCCGAGCGACAGCCACAGCTGCACTACTATAAGCACAGGCAGCACATATTTTTCCGTTTGCATCCATAGTATTGCTTCTTGGATAAACCCGAACTGCATAAGCGTTCCGTTTAAAAATCCGTAGCGGTCGCCTGTCAGGATGATGCTCCAGATTAAAAATGCCTGTCCGCTTATAGACGGGGCATAAAATACCAAGGTGAGCAGCGCGCGTGTAAATCCGCGAAATTCGTTGATTATCCAAGCAAACAGTACGCACAGTATGTAGCTGACGGGACCTGTTACGACCGCCAGGATTAGTGTGTTACTCAGGGCTTTTGTAAACAGATCGTCTTCAAGCAGCAGCTTTGCATAGTTGCCCCAGCCGATAAATTGCGGCATTGAGTGCATGTCAAAGTATGTAAAGCTGAAAAATATTGAGATAAGCACCGGTAATATTGTAAACAGGAAAAACAACGTGAAGTATGGTGCCAGCATGAGATAGCTGACTTTTTCACGTCTCAATCGTGCTCCTAAACTGTTTCTGTTTGCCGGCAGTCTTTCCAAAATACTATATTCCTTTATACTCAGTCGTAATATATTATTATTCCAGTGGTAATCCAAACTCGATGCGTTTGTAGCGGATTTCGTCGTTTATAAGTATAACTCTGTCCATAAGCTCCTCGCGCGGCATAGGCAGTCGGGTGCCGCCGACCGGACGGTCTGTTTGAGGGGTTGTCACGGCATAAAACGCATTGTTGACGTTACGCCATGTGTAGTACCCTCCGGGCACCTGCGGGATGCCTTGTACATAGTCAAATTGGTAGCGAAGTGCTCTGTAGTCTTGCGCCGGCCAGGGCATTGATGAAAATGCTTCCTGGTTGGCTGTCGGAACTCTCGCAGCCGGTCCCATCAGGCTTTCCATCTCACGTCCAAACCGGACTTGTATTTCTGCCGATGTCCACCATGTCATAAATTTCCAAACCTGCTCAGGGTATTTTGTTGACTCCATCATTACCGTAGCACTGCCGCTCCCGCCTACAGCTCCTATCATTGCTGTCGCCACTGCTGCTCCGCCGCCGTTGCTGCTGACAGCGCGGTTTATGCTGCCATCCTCCTGAAGCATACCGGGCACAGGTGCAAACCCCCATATTCCCCGAAGCTCAGGTGCTGATATCTGCAGGTTATTATAAAATGTATAGTCGGCAATTATAATTGGTGTCTCGCCTGTGCGGAAACGTTCTTCAACACTTGTTGCTCTGTCAAGCTTATAGTCCGTATAAAACTCTGTATACATTCTAAATGCATTGATTGCTTCTTCTCTGTCGAGCGCCGAGCGCGTCTTGTTCTCATTATAATACTGTCCGCCATGCTGGTAGAGCAGCATTGTAAATATCTGCTCACTTGGTAGCATGCCAAATTCCATATGGTTAAAAGCAAGCTCGGACATTATGACAGAAACATCATCCCATGTTTGCGGAAGCTCGAGCTCCAGCTCTGCCAGAATATCTCTTCTGTAAAACATCATCGGGAATATCTGCGTTTCGGGAAGCGCAAATGCCTGTCCTTCAAACTCATAGGGCACCATTGCACTGTCTGCAAACCTTGAGCGCACCTCATCAAAACCTTCAAACCCGCTAAGATCCATAACCGAGCCGCGAAGCCCGAAGTTCATGGGCAGCTCTGACGCCACCTGGATGGCGACATCCGGCCCCTGCCCCGCAAGCGATGCCTGCAGCAGGGTATTCATATCTACAAGCATAACATTTACATTTATCCCGTGATATCGAGTAAAACTCTCGTCTATCAGCGCTTTTATTACATTTGCCTGGTCGCGCCCGGAGCCAATCCAAAGTGTGATTATTTCGCCGTCCTCGGCAACATTACCAACCTGATTGTAGTCAATTATAAATGAATACCACAAGCGGCTGAGCTCATGCCAGATTCTTCTAAAGATGTTGTTTCTCGGGCTTTTTATTTCAACATCAGACGAATGAACACTGATAAAATCAAGCTGCAGCGGCTGCTCTATTGCTTCGTTGAGCCATGCGCCGCAAGCACGTATATTTGTTCTAAACGACGAAACATGCCTCGGGAAAAGCTCGATGTCATTAATAAGAGTGTCAAGCTGGTCACGCATTGTTATAAGGACACGTTCTCTTTCACTGCTTTGCCCGCCTATCCTACGAAGGTCTTCCAAAACACCGTCGAGGTCATCACGTATAACTATCATTTGCGCACGCAGCTCCGGCAGTGCTCTTGCTATTTGATAGTCGGCAAATCTGTCGGGCTGCACACCCGTTCTTGAAATGACCCTTCGGTAAATGTTATTTAGCTCATAAACACTGTCGCGCACCGTTGAAATAATCCCGCCCAGCTCTCCAAGGACAGCCTCTATACGGATTGTGTGAGTTTCACCCGCTTCAAAGAAAAACTTAAACGGGTTGTCATCATCATCACTGAGATTATCCGTCCGCCAGTTTCTGTTGAAGCGAAAACCGTAGTCTTCGAGCTCTGTAAATGGCACATCACCATTTATGCTTATCCTGCGGGAGACATATGTGCCGCGCCTGAAATTTTGCTTGGTATGAAGTGTCAGCTCATAAAAACCTGTTTCCGGCACCGTAAAGTCCCACTCTATCCACTGCCCTGACATACGCCAGGAATTTCCACCGATGGTATTATTAAGGAAATACTTTGCGCTGTGTGGTGTGACAGCAGGCGACGACTGGTCTTGAACAGGGTAGAGCATTTGAGAGGATGTGCGCACGGCATCTTGTGCACCTATCACGACATTAATCCCCGAGGTATCTGTTGCTCCGGCAGCGACCCATGTAAGGTGTGCCTGCTCATAGCTTGGTGTTGCTTCGCTGCTTGTCAGTGTAATGCGCCGCAGCAGCATCGGCTCGCGCAGTGAATATAACGAAATAGTCCGCACACCTGCTTCAAGATGCAAAAGCAACGGGCTTGTTATATAACCGCCCGAATCACGGACATAAGTATCCACCCACTGTGGCGATTCTACCATTATGGGCTTCAGGTCGTTGCCGCGGTTATCTTGTTCCCAAACAAAAGACCCGGCTCCCGCTTGCTCCTTTGCCTCTCTGTTCTGCCATATCCTTGATAGCTCTACGAGTGCCATCTCACGATACGGAAGCATCCCGTCCACAAAAATGCTTCGTTGGATTGCCGAGCTTTTCCCCTCTATCGGGTAATACTCTATGTGCATTTCATATAAGCCTGACTCGGGTATCTGCACGTCAAACTCAATGATTGCTGTCTCGCCTGTGAGCACCGAAGCACCGGGCATTCCTTCAAAATCCGTAAAAATCTCAGGTGCTAAAATAACATCATTTTCTTCGTATCGTGTAAACGATGATGCTTCTATTATAACTGTGCTTTGTGAGTTTACATCCGGTTTTTGGCTCAAATACTCACGATATGTGGGAATGTCGGGGTTTACCGAATGAGTACCTATGATATCTGTGAATTCTTCCCATGTCAGGTCTGTCTGTGCCCGTGCAGAAGGCGCAATAGTAAAGGTCATTATTAAAATGAGTAAAAAACTTATCAGCCTTCTCATTGCGTGTCCTTCTTACTTATTCGTCACCATCGCCGGCAGGAGGATCCGGAGGTGCAGAGTCCGGTGGCGGCTCATTGCCGTCAGGGTCATCATCAAAGGTCTCATCGCCGTCGTCACCGTCGGGATTGTCATCGCCATCCGGATCATCGGGGTCTGTATAATCTTCATCCTCAGGTGGCAGTGCATCATGTACATAATGCAGTGCACTGACATCCATGTGTGCAAATGATATTCTACCATATCTTTCGACAGCGAGCCTGATTCCGTGCCCGGACATGTCGGCATATGTCATGACGCGCGCTCCGGGAACTATCCCGTCATTAATACTGTAGATAGCTGTTCCTCCCGGTCTGCCCGCTCTTATAAAGCCGTTAGCAGACTCATGCCAGACAACCAAGGGCTCACCATCTACGATGAAATAACCAAGCGGACGGGCATCCGTGACACCATAAACTGTAAAGAGATATTCCGGCTCACTTGCCACAGCCTCGTTTTGGATCAGCACCCTATAAAGACGCGAGTCGGTTTCTGAGGGCACATTATAAAATAGCCAAACACCGCTGCCCGAGGTCCCTTGAAACGCGGGGAATCTCGCATCAACACCGGCAGGTGTTACCAATCCCTCATGCCTGATAATACCTTGCAGCATTCCTGCAGTATAAAGATTAATGCCTTTGTTGCTGCCTGTAGCTTGTATGGCTATATATAGAGCACGCGTCAGCTCGTCTTCTTCATTTACATTTCTCATAAATGCCGTAGCAAAGCTTGATGTAACAATACCCGGTCCCGAATATGCCCTAAACGGTCCTTGTGCTTCAACTGTACTGCCGGAATAACGGTTTATAAAGCCGTTTTGCATCTGGTAGTAGAACATCCTGCCGTTTCGCGGATTTTGTGCTACAGCTGTATTTCTCAGGCTGATCTCCCTGATTGGGTTGAGGTTTGACACCTCATAATCCTTGCGGTTGAGATTTGGCTCTGCTATAACCTCTGTCGGAATTTCCTCTCCCGGGCGCAGCTTGCGTGCATGTACCAGAAAACGCATATCTTCAAATGTATAGTCACAAACCGACAGTGTTATAATCCTGTCGTCTGTTGTCACGTCGACATTTGTAATGTACAAGCTGCGTGCCTGCAGCTCATCTAAATAATCCGCATATGCTTCCTTGCCTATAACCGGGCTTGTGTACCAATGCTCCGGCTCTGACACATGTGCAGAGAATACTATATAGATGTTTTTTCCGATTAATCCGTCTAAGATAACAATCGGTGATTTTTTAAAGGTTTCCGCATATTTATACTTCATAAGCTGGGCAAACATACCACTTGTTTGTAAATGATGCCCGTAAAACACACTGTTGTTGTCCATAAGTAAACGGCTGTTAAGTGAGCTGAGATATACAGTTCCATGGCGGTTTCTGTTACCAAAAAAATCCGTGTTAAGATAGTCACCGCTTTCTTTTGAATGGACATAAGGCTGAGACTCGACGAGTCCCGGTACTTCTATCATCCCTCTGAAATCAGGATTGAGCGCAAGAATCTCGGCATAAATTTCCTTGCCGCGCTCCTCTGCTTCAAGCAGCATCCGCCGCTCTCTTGCCCAGTCACTTTCACCTCTTCTTACAGAGGTCAAATCCTCCGGGTCTATGGGGGGTATTATTATATCACCATGCTCGTTTTTTGCTTTTTCAAATAAATCGCCAATTTGCGCCTCAATTCTGCGCTGCATAATGACGTCATAAAAGTGCAGACCAAGATAAAGAGAAGTGCCTATAAACACAGCAACCATTAGTGTGAGACAAGCCCATAACTTGCCTTTTCTTGTTAATCTGTATTTATGGCAAAATCTATGAAAGCGGCTTCTTTTAAAAATCATGCTTTCTCCACTCATACCTGCACTTAGCAAACTGCTCTGATAGCTCATTATTGTACAACATTTTTGCTAAAAAAGCAACCGTTAGAACTGTCCCCTGTGTCCGAAGCGAAAATAATATCATAAAAACTTTTGACTTGATTAAACAAAATAGAGGTTTTGTGAGTAAAATCGAATTTAACTAATATTTACATTAAAGGAGACAGATTTATGAAGAAGTTTATGGCAATCGTATTAACCCTGGTAATGGTATTTGGACTATTACCGCTTATCGGAGCCCAAGCATCGACAGAGACATTGAAATGGAGCCCTGTCTTTGGCAGAGTTTTTGGTACTCCGGCTAACTTTGTCGGCGGGCAAGGTAGCGAGCAGTATGGTATCCAGCTTGCTGATACAAGTAGTTCAACCTTTTCAGTAGAAAATGCTATTCATGTCAGAGCATCGGTCGGAGGTTGGAAACCTATCATTATACAAACAGGCGATGATGTTGGCGGTACAGAACACTGGGCAAGCGCTGGATTCACAGCTGATGAACCAGAAAGCTATGTCCTTACATTTAGAGCCAGAGTGGCATCGGGAACAGGTCAGGTTCGTTGGACAGGCGGTGGCACTACCCCCGCTGATGAAGCACTTAATACAGACTTTAAGTTAGTAACGATTCCGTTTACTACAACCTCGACATCGGGAAATATTACCTTAGATACCGGCAATACAACTACCGGTGTTGACTTTATAATTAAAGACATATCCATTGCACTTGCAGCTTCTCCCGGTACTCCTGTTTGGGTTGCAGGTAGTGGTGGAGTTATTGGTGGTGCTCTTGGTAGCATACAAGGAGGCGGAGAGTATGCAGGCAACTGGGGTATCCAACTTGGCGATACGGGTACATCAACGATGTCAATAGTGGGTAACTTACTTGTCACTGCAACATCTGGCGGCCATAAAGCTATCCAAATCCAAACAAGCTCCGCAGCACCCGGAGCAGTTGGCGGATATAGTACTGATGCATTTGCAGCTGTTGCAGACAAAGAGTACAAGGTAACATTTGATGCACGAGTATCAACTGGCACAGGGCAAGTACGCATTAGAGGAAACAGTGCAACTAATACTGTCTGGAGTGATGAAGCATTAACAACTGCTCCAAAGTCCGTGTCATATACATATACACAAACGGCTACCGGTGGAAGAATAGAAATTGATACAGGCAGTACAGGTGTAGGTACAGATGTTATCATAACAAACCTCAAAATATACGAAGTAGCTGCAGCCGGAGGCACAGACCCGGATCCTGATCCCGACCCTGATCCGGATGCCGATGTTATCCCATGTATTGAGTTGGGACCAAGGACAGCAACACAAGTAGCAGGATTTAATCAATGGAGTGCTATAGCAAGCTTCAGCATTGCCGGTTTAGATTTAAAAGACTACAAAAAGCTCACATGGGATATTGATGCTTTTGCAACAGCAGCCGGCGGAGATACTCATGGAGTTGCAATACCAAAACCGGATGCATGGGGTCTTCTTAACGCATTTATATTTGCAAACGGCTCAGACTGGGGCGGACCCGATAAAGTAGCAGAGTTTGCTGGAGGAAACCTTCTAAGAGTAGTTCCCGGAGAGAGAGACCTGACAGCTGCAATGATAGCCGGAGATTACAGCGATGAAGACAGTGTTATTGTTGTACAGGCAGGTAACGGAAATGCCGGTAACTTTGGAACCGGCGGTGGTGGTGCAACAGGTGCAAAAGGACAGATGACACGCGTAGTCATAAAAAGCCTCAAGCTCGTTGCTGATTGTACAGGTGACTGCCCGACATGTTCATCAGCTGCACCGGCAGTAATTGAAACTGTAGTTAAAGACTTAGGTGATGGCAAGGTTGGCATTATAGCAGACGCAGATAAAATCGAAGACTATATTACTGCTGCCAAGGCATCAGAAGTTGTTGTTCTCGATATAGCAGATGCAAAAGACACCCCAAAAGGAACAACAACAGTAGTAATTCCTTTTGAAATGCTTGAAGCATTTGTAGAAGAAGGGTTAAGTGTTCGAGTAGTAATGCCTGAAGGAACAATTGATATTTCAGCAGGCATACTTGAAAACATTCTCAAAAAAGGAACAGGTGCCAACAAGGATGTTGTGTTTACTGTCTATGAGGTTGATCCTGAGGAAGAGCTAAACGATGAGCAACTGGAAGCTTTACCGGAAAATACTGCCGTATTTAAAATTACGTTATTCATAGGTGGCGTACAAATCATCGATGCCGATGGCGAGGGTGGCTTTATAATATACCTGCCATGGGAAGGAACATTCCCGGTAAAAGTTTCCTGGCTTGATGACGACGGTAAGCTACATCCAAGAGATGGAGCACGTCAGGTAGCAGGTACAAAAATGCTTCGATTTGCTACTCCGAGATTGTCATTCTACGTTGTACAGTTCGACCCGGCAGGTGAAACAACAGACAAAACAGGAGTTGTGATGTTCTTTGGAGTTGCAGGAGTGCTGCTGGCAGCCTCCGGAACAGGAACAATC
>Ga0123356_10000194_pt1 | contig 69995 bp, 68 predicted proteins | sample TergutEmb28metaG_2_FD_92546 | JGI IMG/M metagenome (GOLD analysis project Ga0123356, IMG submission 92546) | Embiratermes neotenicus P3 segment gut microbial communities from Petit-Saut dam, French Guiana - Emb289 P3 | ecosystem: Host-associated > Arthropoda: Insects > Digestive system > Gut ...
AATCCTCTTCCGCCATTCCGTCTTCGATTGAGATAATCGGGTATTTTCCGACAAAGTTGACCCACATATCAACCATGTCCTGTTGTGTCATAACGGTTTTTCTTTTCGGCAGATGATAGCATTTATCTTTTTCGTTAAACCAGTCGGTTACGGCAGGGTCCATTGCGATTCTGATATCGTCATATGGTTTATAACCTGCTTTTTCGATTGCTTTCATAAGTGCAATGAGTGCATCCTCGTCGGCTGCAAGGTTCGGTGCATAACCACCCTCGTCCCCTACACCCGATGACGGAACAACAGCTTTAAGTGCGTGGAATATTTCCGCACACATACGAAGAGCTTCGCGGAAGCTTGTTGCGGAGACGGGCATAATCATAAATTCCTGAATATCAACACTGTTGTCGGCATGAGCGCCGCCGTTTAATACATTCATCATCGGAACGGGAAGAGTATTTGCAGATGCTCCTCCGATATATCTGTAAAGCGGCATTTTCAGTGCTTTAGATGCGGCAATCGAACATGCCATGGATGCTCCGAGAATCGCATTTGCTCCGAGCTTTGATTTGTTTGGCGAACCGTCGAGCTCGATGAGTGCCTTGTCGATGGCAACCTGGTCGAGAACATTAAGGCCGATGAGCGCATCGGAAATATCATTGTTTACATTTGAAACTGCTTTTTCTACGCCTTTTCCGAGATAACGGTTCTTATCGCCGTCACGAAGCTCACATGCTTCAAACTTACCCGTTGATGCCCCCGACGGAACCATTGCACGACCGACTACAAATCCGTCGGAACCGTCAAGCACCCATACTTCGGCTTCTACTGTCGGATTTCCTCTGGAATCAAGTACCTCGCGTCCCGTTACATCAATAATTTCCAAATAGTCCTTCATTTCATCTTCTCCCTTTTATTTTGAATTTCATAATTTACTTTTCCAGCAAGGATATGCCTGTCATAATATCAGGTTTTTTTATTTCAAGCAAATCAAGCAGCGTTGGTGCGATATCCGCAAGCCTTCCCTGCTTGAGTTTTACATCCTTTTTGCAAACAATAAACGGCACCGGATTTGTACTGTGCGCCGTATGCGGGCTGATACCGTCTTCGGCAAGCATTATCTCCGCATTACCATGGTCTGCCGTAATTACAAGACAGCCGTCCATTTTGCTTACGGCATCTTTTATTTCACCGACACATTTATCAACAGTTTCCACGGCAGTGACTGCTGCGTCATATATTCCGGTATGACCTACCATGTCGCAGTTTGCAAAATTTATTATTACCACATCGTGTTTTCCGCTGAGTATTTCCTTGCATGCAGCCTCCGCAACTTTTACCGCTGACATTTCCGGAATCAAATCATAGGTCGGAAACTCCTTCGGAGAAGGAATAAGTATGCGTTCCTCTCCCTTAAAGGGCTGCTCAATACCGCCATTGAAGAAAAAGGTTACATGCGCATACTTTTCGGTTTCTGCTATTCTGATTTGCTTTAACCCTGCATCACTTATTATTTCACCGAAGGTTTGTTCGGGAAAATGCGGCGGGTATGCAACAGATACACCCTTTATTGACTCATCGTATTGTGTCATGCAGACATATGTGAGCGGAAAATAACCGGGTTTACGGTTAAAACCGATAAAATCGGTGTCGACAAACGCTCTTGTTATTTCTCTCGCTCTGTCGGGGCGAAAATTAAAGAATATTACCGAATCCCCGGATTTTATCAGACCGTCTTTATCACAGACAACGGGTTTTACAAACTCGTCAAACTCTTTTTTATTATATGAGTTTTGCATTGCTTTGACCGGGTCGGGCTGAAGCTCGCCTTCTCCGCAGGTCATTGCATTATATGCCTGTTCAACACGGTCCCAGCGGTTGTCTCTGTCCATTGCGTAAAAACGCCCCATGACTGTTGCAACTTTACCCGTGCCAAGCTCGTTGCATTTGTTGACCAAAGCTACTATTGATTCCTTCCCGGAATCGGGCGGGACGTCACGCCCGTCCATAAAGCAATGAATATATACTTTTGAAAGCGAGTTACGTTTTGCAAGCTCAAGCAGCCCGAACAGGTGGGTTATATGGCTGTGAACTCCGCCGGGTGAAACAAGTCCCATAAGATGAAGAGACTTATTTTTTTCCTTGCAGGAATTAACCGCTTTAAGCAAAGCTTCGTTTTCGAAAAATGTCCCGAGCTTGATTTCTCTGGTTATCATCGGCAGGTCCTGATATACAACCCTGCCTGCACCGATATTCGTATGCCCTACTTCACTGTTTCCCATCTGGCCGTCGGGAAGCCCGACATCTTCTCCTGATGCGGACAGCTCGGTATAAGGATTCGTTTTAAATATTTCATCAAGGTTCGGAGTTTTCGCATTTTCGACGGCATTGCCGGGTGACGGCGGCGCAAGGCCGTATCCGTCCATGATTACCATGGTTAAAAGCTTACTCATATAATGTTGTTCCTTTATTGATTTGCAGCATTGATTATAACGGCAAATTGGTCGGGTTTTAATGATGCTCCGCCGATAAGACCGCCGTCGATGTCGGGTTGTGCAAGAAGTTCTTTTGCGTTTTTGTCATTCATCGAACCGCCGTATTGAATGGTGATTGCATTTGCTGTTTTTTCGCAGTAAAGAGTTTTTAATACATCCCGTATCACTTTGCAGACTTCCTGAGCATCTTCGGGAGTTGCTGTTTTTCCTGTTCCTATTGCCCATACCGGTTCGTAGGCAATAATAATTTTACTTGCCTGCTCTGCAGATATCCCGGATAATGCCACTTCCACCTGCATTGTAACAAGTGAGTTTGTTATGCCTTTTTCTCTTTGTTCAAGAGTTTCGCCTACGCATACAATCGGTGTCATCGGTGTTTTTAATGCTGCGATAGTTTTGGCATTAACTGTTTCATCTGTTTCACCGTAATACTGGCGTCTTTCACTGTGTCCGATAATCACATACTGTGTGCCTATATCCGTAAGCTGTGCTGCCGAGACTTCACCTGTATATGCTCCGGACTCATGCTGACTCATATTTTGCGCACCAACCCCGACACCCGTGTCCTTAAAAGCACAAAGCGCAGCCGGCAGTATCACAAAGGGTGTGCATACAACAGCATCACACCAGCCTTTATACCCCGGTATAAGCGGCATCAGCTCATCTGAAAACGCTTTTATCTCCGAAGCAAGCTTATTCATCTTCCAGTTTCCTGCAATTACTGTTTTTCTAAGTTCTCTGTTCATAACTTCCTCCAAAATGTAATACTCTTCTTTACTCCTTGGAATCAGTACTTTTTTTATTGCCTACCGCCAAAGTAAACCTCCTGTTTACATTGACGGGCGTTCCACCGTCCTTGGTTACACTTTACGCCAATTAAAAAAGCACTGACTCCAAGTCGTTAATTAAATAGTTTTGTAAAAAATAGCACTGCCTTTATGCCGCTTTTGATAAACTAATTTCTAGGCATCCAGCAGACAGGCGATGCCGGGGAGGGTTTTACCTTCCATGAACTCGAGGGATGCGCCGCCGCCTGTTGAGATGTGGGTGATTTTGTCTTCTACGCCGAATTTGCGGACGGCTGCTGCCGAGTCGCCGCCGCCGATTATGGAGATTGCGTTAGAAGCTGCAACTGCGTTTGCGACGGCACGGGTTCCTTCGGCATAATTGGAAAATTCAAATACTCCCATCGGGCCGTTCCAGACGATTGTACCGGCGCCGGCGATTTCTTTTGTAAATTCGGAAATTGCTTCGGGGCCTATATCCATTGCCATCATACCGTCGGGTATTTCGTTGCTTTTAAATGTTTTCGGACCTGAATCATTTGAAAATTCCGTGCCTGCAACGGAATCGGCCGGGAGCAGAAGCTTCACTCCTCGTGTTTTTGCCTCTTCCTTGCATTTTAGAACGGAAGCAAACTCATCATCTTCACATAATGAGTTGCCGATTTTACCGCCTTCGGCTTTGAAAAATGTATATGCCATTCCACCGCCGATTATTATTGCATCGGATATTTTCAGAAGATTTGAAATAACTCCGAGCTTGTCTGATACTTTTGCTCCGCCGAGAATTGCTACGAGCGGTCTTTTCGGGTCGGAGATTGCTCCGCCGATATAATCAAGCTCTTTTTTAAGAAGGAATCCCGATACAGCGGGAAGATAATGAGAAACACCCTCTGTTGAAGCATGAGCACGGTGTACGCTTCCGAATGCATCGGAGACGTAAATATCCGCCATATCAGCAAGTTTTTTTGCAAATTCCGGGTCGTTTTTTTCTTCCTCCGAATGGAAGCGTGTATTTTCGAGCAGCATTATTTCACCGGGTTTTAACTCCGATGATTTTTTAACTGCATCCTCGCCGATTACATCCTTTGCCATAATAACGGGCTTGCCTAAGTGTTTCGAGAGGCTTTCGGCAACTATTGCAAGTGAGAACTCGGGTTTAAACTCACCCTTTGGTCTTCCGAAATGCGAGCATGCTATTACTGCCGCATTATTTTTGAGTAAATATTCAATCGTAGGTAGTGCGGCAACAATTCTGCCTTCATCTCTGATTTTGCCTGTTTCTTTGTCAATGGGAACATTAAAATCACATCTGAGCAGAACCCTTTTGCCTCCGACATCGATATCGGTAACGGATTTTTTGTTGTAGCCTGTTGCATTTGAACTCATAACACCCTCCAAAATATTAAAGTTTAATAAACAAGTATATTCGGTTAATTCTCGGGGTAGTCGATGACATCGGGAGTATCCGGTACAACCGGGTCATGAACCGTAACACCACCTCCACCGCCATCAGGGACGATTTCCGGGGGCGGCGGTTCGCGGGTTCCAATAAGTGTTCTATCCGGGCGCATATTATATACATCTCTGCTGATGCGTGTCTCTCTTAAGGGTTCATCGTTTTCAATATCTGCACCGGCAGCAAAAATTAATTTCCATACTTCTACTCTCGCGCCAGTCTCTCCCAGAAGAAAAGAAGTTTGATCAATGTAAAGATCGTCTGTTTCTTCGGTTACACTTGTCTTTGGTATATAAACAAGATTTCTTAAGTCAATTTTAATAATTGAATCATCTAAATTTGTTCCGATAAGTCTAACTCTAATACGTTGTGTACCTTCTGCTTCAACTTCAATTTTTACGGGAAAATCTGTGTTATTTTTAAATTTTAAATCCTTTGTTGGATTAGCCCAGTTAACGGTTGCATCATGCCCGGGAAGTAAATATGTAACCCGCATTCCATGATTATGTCTTTCAATTACTTCCAAATGTGTATGTAATAACGCATCATAAATAGTTGATGCGGTTTGGCATATTCCTCCACCTATAACATCTACGACTCTTCCGCCTATAAATGCTCCCGCAGGCAAAAATCCTTTTTCTCTTGTACGCTGCCCGACAACTTCATTAAATGAGAAGGTTTCTCCGGGGAGTATAATCGTTCCGTCAATACGTCTTCCTGCATTAAAAACATTACTTTTTCTGTTGCTTGACCCACCAACAGCAGTGCTTGTTTCATAAAGCACATCACGGAATATTAAATCCTTAACGTCATTTTCCGTATAATCCGGCTCAAGCACCGTAAAGTGTATGACAACAGGCTCGCCGTAACCGGCGTTTCGAATTCTTTCCTTTGCGTCTTCGAGGTCAAATGTTCTTCCCGCACTGCTGCCCGAAAGGATTGTTACATATCCCTCCGCATCGGCGTCAAACTCATATTCGGGTGTTACGGCATCCTCGTGTACTTCGTTGAAAAGTCTTTCAATCTCCCTGAGCTGGACATCAAGATTGTTTTCATCATCTCTGTCGGGAGCATACCTTGCTGTCATATGGTCATGCGATTCAACCGCACTTGTCAGAGTCCTCGAGGCAAGGCTGTATACTGCGTCTGCGTCGGCAAGCTGCAGTCCCGTGCCTTTAATTACAGTGATTGAAGAATCATCATTTTCAAGGCTTCCTTCTATCAGGGTTCTGTTAAACATTTCTGTATATTCGGCTGCAAACTCCCGAATGACCGAGTCGTCAAATACAGGAGTGCTTAAGTCTGTCAGGTCGGTTCTTTCAAAAATTGAATTTATGTATGTTTGCAGGTTCCCGATAAAGGTTCCTGTCCGTCCGAATTTAAATGCTTCCGCTGCCGCTTCCTGTGCGTTTAATGAAAGACCTACTTCGGCTCCTGTGAATGTAAAGCTTGATTCATCCGGGAAGGATATTGTAACGGATATACCGTCTGCGTTTGTTTCATATCCGTCGTTAAGAAGCTTTTGGGTTGCTTCAGGCAAGGTAAGTCCCGATACTTCAATACCCTCCGCCCAAACGTTCGGGAAAAAGGTATCGAGGGAATCAACATAAAAACCTAAAGAAATAAATAATGCGGCAACACCTATAACAATTATCATAAGGATAATCACTATAGTTTTTACCGGTGAGATTTTTTTCGGAGCGGGTTTTATCTTATGCTGCTTTACGTTGCCGTTTCTGTTACTGTTCTGATACGGCATACCTTGCTGATTAACGGGGTTGCCTCTGTTTTGCGGAGCATTTTGAATCCCGGGAACTGTGCTTCGGTTTTGCATCTGCGGGTTTTGCATCTGCGGGTTTTGAATTTGCCGGTTTTGCACCGGGGTAACAGAATAATTTTGCTGTGGTATATTTCCGGCGGCTTGTATATTGCCGCTTTGAGTACCTGCTCTGCCGTTGTTGGTTTTTTGAACTTTATTTTTGCCGCTGCTGACAAGTTTCACGCTTGATTTCTCCTATTCTGAAAAGAGTTTTATTCCCGAGCCGGGAATATATTCTCTTAAAATTACATTTTTATGAAAATTCATTTCTTCCGATAAGCCGGCGTCCGCCGAAGAGTCCTGCCGCAACGGGGCGTTTATCAAACAATGTAAGCTGTGTTTCTTCGCCTGCAGATTCGGTCTGCCAGGGCTTGCTTATTTGTGTCCTTTGTTTTGTCTGTGCTTCGAGCATTTCGCCGATTAGTACGTTGGAGAGTAAAAACCCCATCGGTGTGAATCTCCAGCGCCCGTCTTTATACATTGCCCATCCGTTTTCTTCGTATTTATGGAGAAGCTCAAGCACAAAGTCCATTTTAAGCCTGTATATGCTGTAATATTCCTCTTCCGAGATTCCGTGTGTTGTACGGAGCCTGAGCATCAGGTATTCACCGGCATTTTCAAAGTCCGACATCTGTTCATCATGCTCAAGAATTTTTTTACCCATTTCGACCTGCTCGGCATATTCGGAAACATCCTCTGTGAAGCTGTATCTGCATTGCCCTACATATGAATGCGCTCCGGGACCGAAGCCGATATATTCCTCACCAAGCCAGTATTTCATATTATGCTTTGATTCAAAGCCGCGCCTTGCAAAATTGGATATTTCATATTGCTTATATCCGAATCTGTCAAGCATTTCAACTGCGTAGAGATACATATCCGCCTGAACATCATCACTTGGCAGAAAGGGTGAATCCTTAAACATAAACAGCTCGGTGCCTTCTTCGATTTTCAGGCTGTAGCAGGAAATATGCTCTGCTTTAAGCCCCGCTACCTGTTGAACTGTCTGCGCCCATGTTTCTCTGTCCTGTGAGGGAAGTCCGAATATTATATCGACACTCAGGTTATCAAACCCGGCCTGCCTTGCGTCGTTGAATGTTTCTTCCGCATCCTCGAATGTGTGAATCCTGCCGATTGTGTCAAGTGTTGTATCATCAGAGCTTTGAACACCTATCGAGAGCCTGTTGAAGCCCGCTTTCCGAAGTCTTGCAAGGTCATCTTTTGATATGCTTCCGGGGTTCACTTCGGCGGTTATTTCCGATTCGAGAAGAATATGCCCGTTATTTTTTAAAGCATCGAGAATTCCAATCAGTCTTGATGCTCCGATATAGCTGGGTGTTCCGCCTCCGAAATAAACAGTGTCTATAAGATATCCGTCAAGCTGTGCGGCATACTCACCGATGTGTTTTATAACCGCTTTATAGTAGCTGTCAATCAGCTTGTATCCGCCTTTTGCTTCGGGAATCGAGTAAAAATTGCAGTACGCACATTTATTTTTGCAAAATGGTATATGCACGTATATTCCTACTTTTTTCTCCATCCGACAGTCCCCAAAGCTATATTACAGTGTTTAATTCCTCAACTACGCATTATACCAAATATCTCGTTTAATTTCAACATATTTTTAATTAACAACGTATTAACAACCTATCTTTGCAAAAGTAAAAAAATGTTTTGATTTTTTGACGATTAGCAAGTATAATTGTTCCCGCAAGACTATAAAAATGTATCGGAGGAATATTCATGAGTTTAAAAATAGGTATAACAGGTTTTGGAAGAATCGGAAGACTGGTATTTCGTGCGGCAATCGAAAGAGGTATAGAAGTTGCTGCCATTAACGACGGTATGGATCCTGAGTACATGGCATATATGCTTAAATACGACACATTGCACGGCAGATTCAACCGCGACGTATCATTCACCGAAAACAGCCTTATTGTTGACGGCAAATCAATCGTAACATATTCAAGCTTTGATGCCGAATCAATACCGTGGACATCCTGGGGTGTCGAATATCTGGTTGACGCAACAGGTGTGTTTACAAAAAAAGACAAAGCCGAGCTTCATCTTAAAGCAGGTGTTAAAAAAGTTATTATCACATCACCGACAACAGACATCCCCATGTTCGTTATGGGTGTCAACGAAGACAAGTATGACAGTTCAATGCAACTCATTTCAAATGCATCATGCACAACAAACTGTCTTGCACCGCTTGCAAAGGTACTTAACGACAAGTGGGGTATCGAGTCGGGGTTGATGACAACAGTTCATGCAACAACCGCAACACAAAAAACCGTCGACGGCATCTCAAGCAAGGACTGGCGCGGCGGCAGAGCTGCATCGGGCAATATTATCCCGTCATCGACAGGTGCGGCAAAAGCAGTTGGTGTTGTAATTCCCGAACTGAACGGAAAACTCACAGGTATGTCAATGCGTGTTCCAACACTTAACGTTTCTGTTGTTGACCTTACCGTTAACCTCAAAAAACCTGCAAAATATGATGAAATTTGTGCAGAAATGAAACGTGCTTCGGAAAATGAGTTAAAAGGAATCCTGGCATATACAGAGGAAGCAGTCGTTTCCTCCGATTTCAACGGCGACCCGCACACATCAATTTTTGATGCAACAGCCGGTATTCAACTCAATGACACATTTGTAAAAGTACTTTCTTGGTACGACAATGAATGGGCATATTCAAACAAAGTCCTCGATCTTACATTACACGCATATAATACAGATAAAAAATAGCAACTAAAACTGTCATTCTGAGTGCAGCGAAGAATCCGCCACAAGACCCTTCACCTGCGCTCAGAGTGACACTCATCGTTTAGTTTTCCGGCTGAAATAATCAACAAGATTGATTTCGTCTTTTATTTCCAGAGACCTATCACCTGCAAGAGATTCCAAATGATGCGTCAGCTCATGAACCAGCACATCCTTTAAATGCTTGTGCATTTTTTTATTTGATGTGTTCCCGTATACCTTTATCAGCGAACCGTAGTATATATTTATATACCTTCCCATTTGATCGCGTCTGTACTCACCGAGAGTATAAAGCCCTCCGTCCGGGTCTTTGCTGCTTCTTTTCGTTTCCATAAGCAGGCAGACACCGCCGTTTAAATCACGAAATACGCCTTCGGGCAGCTCCGCGGCTATTTCATCAAGCATGTCATTTATTTCTTCTATAGTAAACATGGCACTTTAATCTTTCATTTAATCGAAAATTATAAGGAGAATTTATATATGAGAAAAACTAAAATCGTTTCTACACTCGGTCCGGCGACAGACAACCCGGATGTTTTGCGTGCACTCATTGAAGCAGGTCTTGACGTAGCACGTTTCAATTTCTCACACGGTAATTATGAGGATCAAAAAGCAAGGGCGGAAATGCTCCGGAAAATCTGCAAGGAAACAAAATCAACAATTGCCCTGCTTGCCGACACAAAGGGACCCGAGATAAGGCTCGGTCTGTTTGAGAATGGTGGTGTTCCTTTAGCTGCCGATGATAAGTTTATTCTGACAACGCAGGAAGTCAAGGGCAATGCGGAGCGTGCAAGCATCACATATTCCAAGCTGCCGCAAAAAGTATCCGCCGGGACAAAAATCCTGCTTGCCGACGGCCTCATAGAGCTTGTTGTTGAAAAAATATCTGAAACGGAAATCGACACCCGTGTCATAAAAGGCGGCTATGTTTCCGACAGAAAAGGTGTCAACGTACCCGGAAAAAGCCTTGATATGCCTTATATCTGTGAAAAGGATTTAAACGACCTTAAGTTTATGGTGGAAAATAATTTTGATTTCATTGCCGCATCGTTTGTCCGAAGTGCCGACGATATTAATGAAATGCGTACCGAGCTTGACCGTCTTGACAGCAATAATAAGATTAAAATTATTGCAAAAATCGAAAATGCCGAAGGTGTGCGAAATATCGATTCAATTTTGGACGCCTGTGACGGGATAATGGTCGCAAGAGGCGACCTCGGGGTTGAAGTCGAATATGAGGAGCTTCCGATAATCCAAAAATACCTGATAAGACGAACATTGCTTCAAAGAAAACCCGTTATTACCGCAACCGAAATGCTCGAATCAATGATAAACAGTCCAAGACCTACCAGAGCGGAAACATCGGATGTTGCAAATGCAATTTACGACGGGACAAGTGCAATAATGCTCTCGGGTGAAACTGCCGTAGGTAAGTATCCCGTAGAAGCTCTGACGGCAATGGCAACTATTGCAGAGCGTATAGAAAAATCAATAGATTATCATAAACGTTTTAAACAGGGCGAGTATAAGGAGGACGGATATAAAACTGAGCCGTCGATAACAAATGCGATTTCTCACGCAACCGTTACCACCTCGCTTGATTTGTCGGCTGCAGCAATTCTGACTGTTTCATTATCGGGAAATACTGCACAAAGTGTTGCAAAGTACCGTCCGATTTGCCCGATTATCGCATGTACTCCCGATCCTGTTGTTCAAAGGCAGTTAAAGCTCAACTGGGGTATAATACCGCTTTTAACACATAAAGAAACCGATACAACGGAGTTATTTAATCATGCGGTTGAAGCTGCGCTCGAAGCCGGATATCTAATCAGAGGAGAGCTTGTAGTTTTAACAGCCGGTGTTCCCGTCGGTCATTCGGGAACAACAAATATGATCAAGGTACATATGGTCGGCGAAAAGATATTCGTATAACTTTTGTATACTGATGTATCTTAATTATTAATGTTTATATCCTTATCATAAAGGTCGAATATTACATAAAAGCTCATTCCCCCGCCTTTGCGGCTTTCGGCTTTTACGTTTCCGCCAAGCTCAAGAACCGTATCTTTAACAATTGCAAGTCCAAGACCGCTGCCTCCCGCTTCGCGAGAGCGTGCTTTATCCACCCTGTAAAACCTGTCGAATATATAAGGAACATCTTCTTCGGGTACACCGACTCCCCTGTCTTTTATCGTAAGAACAACAGTTTTATCAATTGTCTCAAGCCTGACGTATACACTTCCATCAGGCTGATTATATTTTATTGCGTTTTCGATAAGATTAAAAATAATATGGTGTACTGAATCCTCCGTCGCATAAATGTAACATCCCTCGGAAAGAGCCGACCTGAGAATCAGTCCTTTTGTTGATGCGAGGGGTCTTAACATTCTAAGTGTTGAATCCACTGCTGCCTTCATGTCAACGCTTGTTTTTTCATCATCGAGATGGCTGTCAAGTCTTGTAAGTGTCATTAATTTACCGGTTGTTCTCTCAAGCCTGTCTGCTTCAAGTGATATATCGCTTATAAACTCATAAATCGTTTCTCTTTCGATATCTTTGTTCTGTAAAATACTGTCGGCAAGCAGCCTGATTGATGCAAGAGGTGTTTTTAACTCGTGCGAAGCATCGGAAACGAATCTCCGCCTGACTTCGTCGGTTTCCCTCAGTCTTCCGGTCAGGCTGTCAAACTCATCTCCGAGCATTGCAAGCTCATCATTTCCCCGCATATTAATAAGGTAACTGTATTCACCCTCCCTGACCGATTCGATTGCACTTATGATACTGTTTACACGTCCCATGACCGACCATAATATAAGAGTTATTGCGGCAACAGAGAATATAATGACAATTACCGAAATGTTTCTGATTGTATCTTGCATAACCAAAAGCATTGACCCCTGATCTGTATCATGTTCATAAACATAAACAACCCCGATTATATTTCCCTGACCGGTTATCGGAGCAAGTGCTTCGCTTGAGAAAGCACCGTCCCTGAAACGTGTGAAGAAAATATCATGTCCGGTTGTTCCCGATAATGCGGTAATAATAAAATGCTCGGGAAAATCCTCATGCTCTGCTCTCCCCGAAGGGTCATAAAGCGGCTCTCCCTCTGTATCCGTTATGACAATCTGCATACTGCCCGCAACCTCAAGCTGTGATACGACCGTTGCAATAAGCTCATCATCTTCCGCTACAAGGGTTTCAAAGGTTTCTTCAAGTCTTGACGCAATAAGAGCAGCCTGACTTTGTACAAGCTGCTGCTTCAGTGAAAAAATTATGTTTCTTGATTCGGTCAAAAAGTATGTGTTTATAAGAACAAGTACAATAGCAACAACTGCGAAATACGTCAATGCGAATTTCGTACGTATGCTGCTGAAAAACCGCAGCTTTCTGACCGAGGGAATTTTCATCAAACTATCCCCTGATATAATAGCCGACCCCCCACTTAGTCATTATATGCTCGGGCTCTGCAGGATTTTCTTCAAGCTTTTCGCGCAAGCGGCGTATATGAACATCGACAGTACGAATATCACCTTGATATTCATAACCCCAGACGATATTAAGAAGAGTTTCCCTGCTGTATACACGTCCCGGATTTTTTGACAGGAGTTCGAAAACGTCAAATTCCTTGACTGTCAGCTCAACCTGTTCGTCATTTTTTGAAGCGATTCGTTTTTCGGTATCGATTGTTATATGGCCGACAGTGAGAACGGATTCTGTTATATTGCTGACAAGAGCACTGCGCCTTAGCAGGGCGCGTATTCTTGCTTTAAGCTCAAGAATGTTAAACGGTTTTGTTATATAATCATCGGCGCCGTATTCAAAGCCGATTATTTTATCCATATCCTCACTTTTTGCTGTAAGCATTATAATCGGAATCGTTGAAAACTCACGTATGCGCATGCATGCTTCAAGGCCGTCAAGCTCGGGCATCATCACATCGAGAATAATAAGGTCGTATTTTCCGCTGCGGGCAAGCTCGACAGCCTCAAGCCCGTCGTATCCGGCATCAACCGAGTAACCTTCATTTTCAAGGTTGAATTTTATCCCTTTTACAAGCAGCTTTTCATCGTCCACGACTAAGATTTTCATATATAAAACATTCCTTTCAGTTACGTGCAAAGTTATTATCCCGTTGTAATTTTACCGGCTATTGCTTCGTATCTTTTTTCTCCTATTCCCGATACGTTTCGGAGGTCCTCAATTCTTGAAAAATCCCCGTGCTGTCTTCGGTAATCTATTATCCTCGATGCAAGGACATTGCCTATTCCCGGTAAATCTGTAAGCTCCGACTGGGTTGCAAGGTTGATGTTTATTTTTCCGTCGCCGTTTTTCGGCTGCCCTGCCGCTTCGGCTGTATTCTCACCCGGAGCTGCTGCGGGGACAGGCTGTTGTGTTTCATTATAACTGTTTTCTGTACGTTGAGCTTCCTGCTGTGATACCGGAGCGCTGTTTACGTAAGGCTCTTGCAACAGTACCGAAACACCTGCCGAGTAAGAATCTCCGCTATGAGCTGCAGTGGAAACGATGCTTACGGCATTCCAGCTTCTTCCGGTAAAAAAGCCTCCCATAAAAAACGCAAATGCAAGTGTCACTCCGACAATAATAAATTCAATTCGCCTTAATTTCATAACTTTCCCTCCAATTAATATAAATAAATTTATTTATAATCGGGGGTTGGTTATGTTGTGTTTTACTTAAACTTTTAATTTGTCTACACTCTGAGCGCTAAAAGTTGTAAATTTTCTACATTTAACCTTTTTCCCTTACGATTGTATCATATATGCGGTAAAAATACTATAAAATTACCATAATAAAAAACACTATTTACAGCAATAAATTTTGTGTTATAATAATATTCGTGTCTATTGCATAATATCCATATTTTGGGGAGTAAATATGTTACGGAAAATAGCGGTATTTCTGATTGCTGCACTTGTAATACAAGTTTTTTCATATTATCCTGCAAAGTCGTCGGTTACATTTCGCGATCTTGCCGCCCGTTCGGCAATTATTGCGGAAAAAGATACCGGCTTGGTTTTGTATGAAAGTAATTCACACATACGCCATCCCGCAGATGCTTTAACCAAGATAATGACTTTGTACATTGCGGCACAAATGGTAGAAAACGATGATATAAGTGACCATGAGCTTATTACCATGACCGAAACTGCATGGTATGACATAAACGATAACAGCACAACGCAGGATATTCTCCCCGGTGAGGAAATGACATTTATAGATCTCATGTACAGCGCATATGTAGGTAACGCCAACGAAGCCTGTAATATGCTCGCTTTGCGTATTTCGGGAAGCATCGATGCTTTTGTCAGGCTGATGAATGAGCAGGCAAAGGAGATGGGTGCGGATAACACCCAGTTTATGAATGCTCACGGGCAATATAACGATTCACAGTATACAACGGCGCATGACCAGTTTCTTATTTTCAGCACTGCAATGAAGAGCGCTTTGTTTACCGAGGTTTCAAGCACTTTCAGGCATATAACCGAGGGTACGGATGAGGTGGAATCGCGTACAATTACAAATTCAAACTCACTTTTGAATCAAAGCAGCAGGTATTTTTACAGACATTGCATATCGGGCAGGGACAGTGCAACTTATGAAGGCGGTTATTCGCTTGTCGCTCTCGCCGAAGAGGACGGGCTTGCTCTTGTTTCCGTTGTACTCGGCTCCGATGTAATTATATTCGACGATGAGTCCACCGATATGCGAAACTTTTCCGAATCGCTCAGGCTCTTCCAATGGGCTTTTACACAATTTGCCTGGCGGGATATTCTAAAAACAACCGATTTGCTCGCAAGAGTACCGATTTTGCACGGTTCGGGTGCCGATTTTGTCAATGCCCGCCCCGAGTCTTCCCTGACTCTTCTGCTCGACAATTCAATCCCGCTTGATTCATTTATCCAGTCAAGCACCATTTTCTATGATGAAAACAATCCTTTGGTAGCTCCTGTCAGTGCAGGTGATGTTCTCGGTGAGGTGATTGTTACAAGAAACGGCGTTGAATACGCAAAAATAGCACTTGTAGCAAATACAAATGTCAGTCTCAGCGGTGTCGAATATATCAGAGGTCAAATTGTAGACCTCCTTTCAACCAACACCGCCCGTAATATTCTTTTCATTCTTGCCGCAATACTGATTCTCTATATTGCTCTGGTAATAAGATACAACATCGTAAGAGCAAACCGCATCCGCAAAATCAAGAACGCCAAAGACGATATTGTTAAAGAGCGGCATCAAAACTTCAGAGATAATTAGATTTACTTATCTGCAGGTACCGCCTGATTATTTATTATCTAAATTACTACCGGGGAGGTGCGCCATTCTTGGCCGCCTCTTTTTTCTGTATCATATTGGTATGCTAGGACGTAAAGGTCGGTTGCTTTAGCTTCAAGCTCGAAGTGGCGGATTGCGGTTTCGTTTAAGCTGTATACCGATGCGGGTTTTGTTATTATTGGGAGCCTTGCTTTTTTCCGGGCTTTTGAGAGCAGTTTTTTGCCTTTTTCGTTCATAGCAAGCACTCTGATATATTGCGGGAGGGCTTGTGTGTCTTCGGTTTTTATACCTATTGCGGCACACAGCAGTATCCGTCTGAGTCTTGACATTGTGTAACGTTTCGTTTTTATTTGTCTAAGTATTTCTTCTATTGTCGCTTCGGCTCCGGCATGTTTTTCGAAGCGTTTTTCAAGCCCTTCGGAAATGCCTGCAATCTTTGAATAATCATTTCGCATGCGAAGGCGCGACAGTATTGCCAACTCGGCATTTAATATAGAAACGGGTCCTCGTCCGCATAACATTTCATCGATGCATATTCCGGCGGCGAAGGGGTGCATTCTGTCTGCCGGTATGCTGCCGCCGAGAAAGACTTTGCGAAGTGAGGATGCGCTGTAACCTGTTTCGCTGTCGTGTTCTCCGCCTGTTCTTTTTATGGTAACGGGTTTTAGCTTTGATTTTATTTCATTAATCGCTTTTATGTATTCAATTCCAAGGACATTGTTTGGTGATAAAAATACATCCGCTTTGCTTCCCATGATAATATCTGCCGCTTTCTGCCTCGCTGCTGCATATGATATACCTTTTCCTAGCCATTCCTTGGTCAGGCGTGTTGCTTTGCCCGATGCTATTAATTTTGCTGCTTCATTTAATAATTCCGCATCCCCCGATTCACTGCCGAATGACAGATAGTCGCAGATTCCAAGCTTTTCAAGCAGATATACCCCTGCACGGGCAAAACCTTCTGCCGATTGCAAAACATATGTTACAGGCAGTTCAATTACCAAATCCGCTCCGCAGCTGACTGCGGATTTTGCTCTTGCATGTTTGCTAAACAGTGCAAAGTCTCCCCTTTGGACATAGTTGCCGCTCATTACGCATATAACGGCGGAGTCATCCGCAGGTTCTCCGGGGGCTGCTTGTCCGGTTTTTACGATATGAGCAATATGCCCAAGATGCAGCGGATTGTATTCGCATATTATTCCGGTTACTTTCATTTTCTTCCTCTTGTAATATGACAGATTATATATTATTATGATTTTAGTCCAAAATATTAATATATTCAAGAGGTATATGTATATGAACGTGTTAGTTATAAATGCCGGCAGCTCTTCCCTGAAATATCAGCTTTTTGACATGAAGACGGAAAATATTCTGGCAAAAGGAAATTGTGACCGTATAGGTCTTGACGGACATCTTAAGCATAATCCGGTTTCAAACGGGAAGCCTGTTTTTGACAGTGATATAGCTCTGCCTACTCATGCGGAGGCAATCTCTGCGGTTATCGAAAAGCTTACATCCGATGATTACGGTGTTATCGGAAGTCTTTCGGAAATTAATGCCGTCGGTCACAGAACCGTTCACGGCGGGCGCAAGTTCTTCGGAAGTGCACTTATTAATGATGAAGTCATTGAAGTTCTCGAGGACTGCATAAGACTCGCACCGCTTCATATCCCGGCAAATCTTATGGGTATCAACGCATGCAAGGAAGCAATGCCGAATGTACCTATGGTTGCCGTTTTCGACACTGCATTTCATCATACGATTCCCGAAAGTGCATATATATATCCGATTCCGTATAAGTATTACGAAGAAAACGATATACGCCGCTATGGTTTCCACGGCACCTCTCACCGTTATGTTTCGGATATCGCAATCAAACATATGGGCGGAAAAGCCGAAGGTACAAAAATAATCACCTGCCATCTCGGTAACGGTTCTTCGCTTGCTGCAATTAAGGACGGCAAATCGATTGATACCACAATGGGTGTTACTCCGCTTGAGGGTATTCCGATGGGAACAAGATGCGGCAGTGTTGACCCGTCACTTGTTGATGTAATTTCTTCAATTGAAAATACCTCAATTAAAGATACAATGGATATTCTCAATAAAAAATCGGGTGTTTTGGGTATTTACGGAAAATCCTCCGATTTCAGGGATATCGAAACCGCAGCCGGAGTTGACCTTGATAACGGTGATCTTACCGATACGGCAAATACCGATAAACGTGCTACGCTCGCTCTGGATGTATTTGCTTATCAGGTTGCCAAATTCATAGGCTCCTACATTGTTGCACTCGGCGGACTTGACGCACTCATTTTTACTGCGGGTATCGGAGAAAATTCACCCTTTATACGCAGAGCAATCTGTGAAAAGCTCGGCGGAGTCGGAATCCATATTGATGTTCGGAAAAATGCAGTCAGAGCAAGCGAATTTCTGGATGTAACGGGTGAGGGTTCAAAAGCAAAGGTTTATGCAATCCCGACAAACGAAGAGCTTGTTATTGCCCGCGATACCATGGAAATAATCAAATAAACTGAACGAAAATATTGAACGGATAACAGGAAAAACATGACCCTATTCGAAAAATCGCTAAGAACTCTTGAATTACCCGATATACTGGATAAACTCGCAGCCGAGGCTGTATGTGCATCTGCAAAGGACGCAGCATCAACGCTGCGTCCCTTCAGCGATTTTAACGAAATAAAATCAAACCTGGATGAAACAGGTGCGGCAAAGGAAATGATGATTCTCAGGCACAGCCCGCCTTTTTCCGGAGTCAAGGATGTTCGTGACTCAATTAAACGTGCAGGTAAAGGCGGAATGCTCAATATACGCGAGCTGCTTGACGTTGCAGGGCTTCTTCGCGCATCCTCTTCATCCAAAACCTACCGTACACAGGATAAGGATACATTAAAAACAGCAATAGATTATTTATTCAATTCATTATACTCAAATAAAGCACTCGAAAATAAAATCTCGTCGGCTATAATTTCGGAAGAGGAAATTTCCGATAACGCAAGCCGTGAGCTCGCCGATATCCGCAGGCATATTCGCATCCAAAACGAAAAAGTGCGTCAGACTCTAAATAAAATCATTACCTCCCCTGCTTATTCGAAGGCTCTCCAGGAACCTATTATTACAATGAGAAACGACAGATTTGTCATTCCTGTTAAAGCAGAACATAAATCGACTCTTCCGGGTCTTGTGCATGATGTTTCATCATCGGGAGCCACCCAGTTTATAGAGCCTATGACAGTCGTTAATATCAATAACGAGCTGCGTGAGCTTGCGGCAAGGGAAAAGCAGGAAATCGAACGTATTCTTATGGAGCTTTCGGCAGAGGTTTCGGATTATGGAAGTGAAATCGAAAGTGATTTTGAAATACTTGTAAAGCTTGATTTTATTTTTGCCAAAGCAAAATTATCATATAAAATGGAAGCTATTGAAGCCGGGTTGTCGGAGGACATGGTTATAATACTAAACAGCGCACGCCATCCGCTGCTCCCGCCCGATAAGGCAGTTGCTGTTGATATAAGGCTCGGCGGTGAGTTTGATACACTTATAATAACAGGTCCGAATACAGGCGGCAAAACAGTCGCACTTAAAACTCTGGGTCTTCTTTGTGCAATGACACAGTGCGGCTTGCATATTCCGGTAAAGGACGGAAGTTTTGTCCCTGTTTTTGATTCAATTCTTGCCGATATCGGTGATGAGCAGTCAATTGAACAGTCGCTTTCAACATTTTCCTCACACATGACAAATATTATAAGTATTTTAAATGATGCAATGCCAAACTCCCTTTTAATGTTTGATGAGCTCGGAGCCGGAACAGATCCGATAGAAGGCGCAGCACTTGCAATTTCTATAATCGAACACGCAAGAAGCAAAGGCCCGCTTATCGCTGCAACAACCCATTATGCCGAGCTTAAAAGCTTCGCTGTGACTACTCCCGGTGTTGTAAATGCATCCTGTGAATTTGATGTTGAAACACTTCGGCCGACCTATAAGCTGATTATCGGTATCCCCGGCAAATCAAATGCATTTGCAATATCAAAAAGACTCGGACTTGCTGATAATATTATTGAGGATGCAAAAAACCGTGTAAGCAAAGAAAACGCCGCATTTGAAGATGCATTATCCGACCTTGAGCAGGCAAGATTATCACTGGAAAATGAAAGAAATGAGACAAGGGTACTTCTGCGGGAAGCAGATATAAATAAACGCAAAACCGATGAAATGAAAAACAAGCTTGATACCGAGCGCAGTAAAGCAACCGTCATTGCAAAGCGCGAAGCTGCCGGTATTATCGAGGATGCCCGGAAAACAGCGGATGCAATTATAAGTGAGCTTCAGGAATTGCAGCAGAAGGTAACTGCGGACGCAGAGCTAAAAGGTCTTAATGATGCAAAGGCTGAAATATTCCGCAGGTTAAATGAAGCTGAAGGTTTATTGAATGAATCGGCTGCAGAACCGGCACAAAGCGCTCCCGTCAGACAAATTGTTCCCGGCGACAAGGTTAAGCTTCGAAGTCTCGGCACTTTTGCAGATGTGATTTCCGTAAGTCCCGATAATGTATTAACGCTTCAAGCCGGAATTATGAAAATCACTGCTCATACCGACGAGGTTATATTGGAAGAGAGTGAAATTCAACCGGATATTAAAAAGCAGATACGAAAATCCGAAGCAAAGCTCAGAGAGGTTATCGCAAAACCCGAAATTGACCTTCGCGGTATGAATACAGATGAAGCAATACCAATTCTTGAACAGTTTATAGATAATGCAAGAATGGCAAAGCTCGGAAGTGTTACGGTTATTCACGGTAAGGGTACAGGTGTTCTCAGAAAAGCCGTACACAGCAGCTTAAAGAGAGAGCAAAAAGGAATAAAATCATTCCGTCTCGGTGTATACGGTGAGGGTGAAGACGGTGTCACCATTGTTGAGTTTTAATATCATATATATGATACCGCTATGCCCCCTGTCTCGCCCATGTCTTAGAATTATATCTTTAATCGGAAAAACAATCTTGACGTTCTGCAAAGTATTTGATAGAGTATTGGAAACATCGTTTAGGAGGAGCCAAGTTTATGTACGAAAAGAAGGCTACAATAATGAAGCAGGTAGGTCTTCATGCACGGCCGGCAACATTTCTTATTCAAAAAGCCAATGAATACAGAAGCAGTATCTGGATAGAGAAGGATGAACGCAGAGTCAACGCAAAGAGTCTTTTAGGTGTTCTTTCACTAGGTGTTGCACAAGGCGCAACCATCAGTATAATCGCCGACGGTCCCGACGAAGAGGCTGCGGTCGACACTCTTTGTGAGTTGATTAACTCCGATTTTGAGGAGTAAGAGCAAGTTAGTTAAATTTAAAGGGACAGGTCTTGCGGCCTGTCCCTTGTTTGTTGTTTATTAATAGCGGGATTATTTATTGAGCTGTTTCTTCATATACGGAAACACATTTTCTGTCACGTCCGAACGGCTCATATCTGACTCTTCCGTCCTTAAGGGCAAAGAGTGTATCATCACTGCCTTTACTGACATTGGTACCGGGATGGATTTTTGTTCCGCGCTGTCTTACAAGAATATTGCCTGCAAGAACATACTGGCCGTCGGCACGTTTCGGGCCGAGACGTTTTGATTTACTGTCGCGTCCGTTTTTTGTTGAACCTACACCTTTTTTATGTGCCATTATTCCTCACTGCCTTTCTCTTCTTTGGGTTTACTTGCCCGAAGTGCTATCTTTTCAATTACCACTTTTGAATAAGGCTGTCTGTGTCCTTGTTTTCTGTGATAACCTTTTCTTCTCTTCATTTTGTATACGATTATTTTTTTTGTTTTTCCGCTTTTTAAGACCTTTGCTGTAACGGATGCGCCTTTTATCAGCGGAGAGCCGATTTTTTGATCCTTGTCGCTGAGTACTGCAAGAACCTTATCAAATTTGATTTTTGCGTTTTCTTCGGCGTCCAGTTTTTCGATATAGATTTCGTCGCCTTCTTTTACCCTGTACTGTTTTCCGCCTGTTTCAAAAATTGCGTGAGTCATGGGTTATCTCCTCATTTTATAAGACTCGCTGTATGGGGCGGCAGAGTTCTGCACTTATATAAAAACAACATGTGTGTTTTCCAACGTCCTGCATGCAGGACATTGAACCCTTTCCAAGCGGCCGAACTAATTTATCACTTAACGTTTGAAATGTCAAGCATTATTAGTATATTCCACTTTAATATATTGTTATTAATAAATATGTGTGATATAATTCGCATGTTATTCGCATCCTGCCGAAGTCGTAAATGTAAAACATAAAAGGGTACTATAATGAGAATCAGGGAAAAACGCACTATTTTAATAATTGACGATTCCCCGTCATGTGTTTCAACACTCACAAGGGTGCTAAGCGGCACCTATAATATAATCGTTGCGAAATGCGGTCATGAGGGTATTGAAACAGCAAAGAAAAAAAACCCGGACCTTATTATCCTTGATATTCAAATGCCGGATATGGACGGATATGAAACAATCACAATCCTTAAAAAGACTGTTTCAACACGAAACATCCCTGTCATTTTTATTACTGCACTGACTAAAATTGAAGATGAAGAAAAAGGTCTCAAGCTTGGCGGCTCTGACTTTATAACAAAACCCTTCAGCGCCGATATTGTTAAGCTTAGAGTAAATAATCAAATCCGCATGCTCGATTATGTCAGTACCATCGAGCAGCTAAGCAGGATAGACCAGCTGACCGGTCTTCCAAACAGACGGAGCTTTCATGAACGTCTGACCTCCGAATGGAAGCTTGCCGTCCGCGAAGGTACGACACTGAGTGTATTGGTTATGGATATTGATCACTTCAAAAACTGCAATGATACATTCGGCCATTTACTTGGAGATGCCGTACTGCAGAAAATATCAACCGTTATCAAAGACAACGCAAGGAAACCGACAGACTTTGCCGCCCGCTGGGGAGGCGAGGAATTTATTATCCTGCTGCCAAAAACAAATGCCGAGGGTGCTCATCTTGTAGCTGAGTCCATCCGCGATGATATTGAACATTTTACAATTATCTTCAAGGACAACCGCAAGACAAAAGTAACAATGAGCGTTGGAGTTAATACTCACAGCCCTACGAGGGAATGTTCGGTAAATGAATTTCTCCATCATGCCGATAACGCTCTTTATGCAGCAAAAAGAAACGGCAGAAACAATGTCACCGTCCATCAGCCGAAATAATTAACTTATAAAGGCAACATTTTAAACCTTATGATAATAATCCAGTGTCTTAAACGGTCTGTCGAGGTGCGCAAGCAAAAATTCCTCGGTTTTTTTCGTAAGCTCCCTCAGTGATTCATCCGAAAGTGAAAAGGAAAATATTTTTTTTGCTTCGCAGCCGAGAATATATTCCGCAGCATTATATGCACCTGCGCTCAGCTTCATTATCCCGTCTTCCATCGATTCACCGCTTCGTATACCCTGTGCTTTTAAGAGCGGTTCAAATCCCGAAATAGCAAGAAGCCTTAACTCAAATGCCGGTTTTACATATTCCGGTTTTTTTATTTTTTCACTTAGTGCATATAAAGCGTTAAGACAGAGCGGCAAAAGCTCGGGGTTCGGACTGTCTTCATCGGCAAGGGCTTCTGTCAGCTCGGCGATATATGCACCGAGCGCAAGAAGCTTCAGGTCATCTCTTAACCCTACAAATTGCTCAACACTGCGGGCTTCTGTTATTGTCCATCTCTCATTTTTCTTTTGAAGTGTCATCTCGGAAAAAACAAGAAGCCCCGTTACAGCGGCAAGCTTGCTGTTTTTACGAAAAGCTCCGTGAGCGGAAACCGTCAGTTTTCCTTCGTCACTTGTCAGAACCGTAAGAATCTTGCTTGAATCTTTATACAGAACCTCTCTGAGAACAATACCCGTTGTATTAATAAACATTGTAAGCTGTCCCCTGTTTCCGTTATTTTACATACCCGAAGTTTTTGATCATTGAACTGCTGTCGCGCCAGTTTTCCTTAACCTTAACCCAAGTTTGCAAAAAGACCTTTGCACCCATAAAACGTTCTATATCCTCACGTGCGAACTTACCTATTTTTTTTAGCATTACACCGTTTTTTCCAATAATCATACCTTTATGATTTTGCTTTTCACAGAATATTGTTGCATCAACATCAATAATTATATTATCCTCGTCACCGCGCTCCGAGAATTTTGTTATTTCCACTGCTGTTCCGTGCGGGATTTCCTTGTCAAGACAGATAAGCAGTTTTTCACGGATTATTTCAGCAACTATCTGCTTTTCGGGCTGGTCTGTCGTCATACCGTCGGGGAAAAGCTGCGGTCCGGGTTTGGAGTATTTTTGAATCTCTTTTAGCAGCTCATCTGTTCCGTCACCTTTTTTTGCAGAGATTGGTATAATTGCATCAAACTTGAATATATTCGAATAAGTATTTATTACCGGCAGTATCATATCCGGCCTGACCGTATCGATTTTATTAATAAGTAATACCGCAGGAGCGTTGCTGTTCTTAATAAGTTCAATGAGTTTTTCTTCTTCTTTGCCTATGCCTGCAACAGGTTCGATAAGCAAAAAAACCGCATCAACATCAAGAATGCTCTCTTTTGTGATGCCGACCATGTAATCGCCGAGTTTTGTCCTTGCTTTATGAAATCCGGGAGTATCAAGTAAAATAACCTGTGTATCCTCATATGAAAAAACACCAAAAATTCTGTTTCGGGTTGTCTGCGGTTTTGGTGAAACAATCGCTACCTTATCACCTGTTAATCTGTTGACAAGGGTTGACTTACCTGAGTTTGCCCTTCCGACGACCGAAATCATCGCTGTTTTTGTAACCATTACTTTAATTCCATTTCCCGGATTATATTTTTAGTTTTGGAGTGCATGATTTTTTCTCTTTCTTCATCATCATGTATATAACCCAGAAGATGAAGAGTTGAATGAATTATCAGATAAGCAAGCTCATACTCATATGAGTTTTCATATTCGGCTGCCTGCTTTTTTGCGGATTCTGCGGAAATCACAATATCCCCAAGCTGCTGTATATCGGAGTTTACGTCAAATCCGGATTTATCTATAAACGCCCACCCAACTCCGGTAAATTCCTGTAACGGAAACGACAGAACATCCGTTGCTTTGTCCATTCCCCTGAAATTGCGGTTATATTCGCGGATTTTTTTATCACCTGTTATCTGTACATTTATATTGCATGGAATATCAACCTTTTCGTATTGCAAGACCTCTGTGACTGCTTTGGTTATAAGAATTGCATCGCCGGACCCGAGCGGATTTTCCGTTTCATCAAACGTTTGAATTACATGTTTAGGAGCTTTTGTTCTTTGCATTGCTACTCTCTATTTTCCGGCACGGGATTTATTTTCCCGTTTATCGTATGCTTCAATTATTTTTGATACAAGCTCGTGCCGTACTACATCCTTTGATGATAACTTGCAAATTGCAATATCGGGTATTCCGGCGAGAATCCTCATTGCATCCCTGAGACCGCTTGTTTTATCGGGCGGAAGGTCTATTTGTGTGATATCACCGGTTATGACGATTTTAGACCCGAAGCCGAGCCTTGTAAGAAACATTTTCATTTGCTCCCTTGACGTATTTTGCGCTTCATCGAGAATTATGAAGGAATCATCAAGGGTCCTGCCGCGCATATATGCAAGAGGTGCAACTTCGATATTGCCGCGTTCAAGGTATTTATTATATGTATCGGCACCAAGCAATTCAAAGAGTGCATCATACAGCGGGCGAAGATACGGGTCAACCTTGCTTTGTAAATCACCGGGCAGAAAACCGAGGCGCTCGCCTGCTTCAACCGCCGGACGTGTCAGAATGATTCTGTTTACGGTTTTTGCACGAAATGCAGCAACGGCATGTGCAACGGCAAGATATGTTTTCCCTGTTCCGGCAGGTCCGATTGAAAGTGTAATTACATTCTTGTTAATTTCATCAACATATTTCATTTGCCCTAGGGTTTTGGCTTTTATGGGTTTCCCTTTTGCAGATATACATATGACATCACGCCCGATATCTTCGATTTTGCTGTCATGCCCGTCTTTTACAAGGCCGATAATATATTTGACGTTTTGCGAATCAATCGGCTCACCTTTTGCTGCTATTGTTAAAAGTCCGTTGATGGTTCGCTGTGTATAGTGAATGCTCTCCTCTTCACCGGAAATTGAAAGCTCGGAGTTTCTGTCGACAATGCTGACATTAAACTCTTCTTCTATAATTTTAAGGTTTTCATCGAGCGAACCAAAGACACTGATAATATTTTCAAGCCTGTCAATGCTCATTATTAACTCACTCATTGTTAAATCACTCCTAAACTCTGCCTTATATGTGACGGGATGGATTTTATCATATCAGGAATTTATTCGCAATTGATTTACCAGATTCTCGTCGGGTGTTGCCGTAACTGTTTTAAAGTCGGTATAAATAACCATTCCCGGTCTTCCTCCCGAAGGTTTTTTTACGTGCTTTATAAGTGTATAATCAACGGGTACTTTATTATCCTTGCGTGCGGCAGAATAGAATGCTGCTATTGCCGCTGCTTCGTTTATTGTTGCTTCATCGGGTTTCCCCTCTGCTGCGGACACAATAACATGTGTTCCATGGATTTTTTGTGCATGAAACCATATATCGTTTCTTGCTGCAGTTTTCAGGGTCAGCTTATCGTTTTGAATATTATTTTTTCCTGCGTATATTGAAATCCCGCTTGAAGAAACAAACTTATGCGGTAAGGATTCGTTTTGTTTTGTTTTATTATTTTTCTGCTGCTTATTAGCTTTTACATATCCCGTGATACGCAGTTCATTTCTGATTTCATCGAGGTCCTGCCCGCTGTCTGCATTTTTCAGCTGTTGAATTATACTTTTTACATATTCCAGTTCGTTTTCACTCTTAGCTATCTGCTCAGAAATAAATTGTTGAGCATTTTTGGCTTTTGAATATGCTTTATAATACTTTGCTGCATTTTGCTGCGGTGTTTTAAGCGGGTCGAGTTTTATTTCACATTTTGCTCCGTTTTCGGAATAGAAATCATCTGCAATCAGGGTATTTTGGCCTTTTTTCATGAGATGGAAATTTGATGAAATAATATCTGCGCACCTTCGGTAATAGTCGCGTTCCTTTGAATCTTCAAGCTCAGATTTTTGTGCAACGATTTTTCTTGTAAGCCTGTTTTCGGCGTTAGTCATTAATTTAAGTGTTGCAGCACTTCTTTGACCCATACGGTTTTCCAATGATTTGCGTGTATAGAAATTCTCAAGCAGCTCCGAAAAGCTGTTTTCATTTTCTGTTTTAAGACTACCTTCATACTGTCCGATTTGAGTAAATGAAAAATCCTCCGGTTTTCCTGCTTCATCTTTAATCAGCAGTGGTATATTTTCGTCCTCATTTAACACGGAAAAAAAGGACTTTATCAGTTTGTCCCCGTTATCTTTTACTTCATTTATCCTGTAATCAGTCCTGCCATAAGCCCGCCATGATATTTCCCTGCATATCAGCGGTGAAAATCCTGAAAATGCTTCTTGCAGCCATTTATCAATGACTTTATCGCCCGCTTTTGAAAATTGCTCATAAAATCTTTCTTTGGTTACAGTAAGCGGATCTGTTTTGCCTTCCTGTACCGGCGGGCTGCGGTAAACAAGTCCGGGCAGCACACTTCTTTTATCGTTTAACTCACCGCCTGTGCGTCGTAAGCAATCAATTATTATACCATCATTACCTGTCAGTATTATATTTGGTCGCTGCCCGATAAGCTCTATTATTAAACTCTTTATTGAATGAACACCCATAGCATCGGGTGCTTTTAGTTCAAAAATAAGAACACGCTCTGCTGAGGGTTGATTTATACAGGAGATTACAGCCCCCGATATATGCTTTCGAAGCAGCATGCAAAACATCGGAGGTGCTTTAGGGTTGTCAAATTTAAACCCGGAAAGATGTACCCGTTTATCGTTTGAGCCGGCAGAAATGAGCAGCTTCAAGCCTTTTGTGTCTTTTCCGCGAAGTGACAGAATTATAAGATCGCGCTCGGGCTGCTGTACTCTATCTATTTTTAGTCCTGTTATCTGCCCGGACAGCTCATTTTTAACTGCTCTCAGACAAAACGCATCAAGCGGCATCTCATTTCTCCTGTGTAATTATAGTGAACAACTCATTTAATCTGTCGGTTTCACCGGTCAGATAGAGGTACCCGAAAAGGGTTTCTATCCCTGTTGCGCTGTGGTATTCCTTGTGGGTTGAGTTCTTCGGCACAACTCCCTGATGAGCATTACGCCCTCTTTTAAAAATTGATTCTTCTTCTTCTGTTAATGTATCTTTAATCTTTTCAGCCGCTTCTGCCTGTGCTTTTGCGCATACGAATGAAACGGCCTTGTTGTGAAGGTTTTTAGCCGTTGATGTTCCCGTTATACAAAGCCATGTGCATACCATCAGTTCAAATACTGCATCTCCGATATATGCAAGCCCCTGGGCGGGTATTTCACCCGGTTGAAGCTTCATTTCCGGTTTCAGATAATTTATCAACTATATCAGCCTCTTTTATTTTGTTAATTGAAATATTTATAACGTTTGCCATAATCAGTATAAAAGAACAAACATATAACCAAACCATCAGGATAATAAATGATGCAAGCGAGCCGTATAACACTTCATATCTTATTGATGCGGATATCATTTGAGAAAAAAGAACGCTTGCTATAACCAAAACCACTGCAGCTGCCACTGCTCCGGGTATTCTTGACATTTTTGTCGCTCTTTTCGGTGCTGATATGAAATAGATACTGCAGATAACCGCAAAAAGTAATAAAAAGAGAATAATGAATCTCGTCCATCTCCATAGTGACGTTATTGTGCTTATATGAAAATGCTGTTCGAGAAGGTTCATCAGCCACTCTCCCGACACAACAACAAGTGCCGAGCCGTATATTGCCGCAAGAAACAACATGGAAAAAACGAAGCTTATAATCCAGCCCCATATTCCCGAAAAACGCATTTTACCTTGAATCTCGCCTGTAATACCCGTAAAGGTCCGAAATGCAGCAGATGATGATGTAAGCATTGCTGTCAGACCGATTATCAGCATCAACTCGGTTCTGCTGTTTGCTATGTAACTCAGGTAATCTGAAATTGTTGAAAATGCTGCATCGGGTACGACACCTTCCAAAAGTTCAAATGCATCGGATTCCTGGATATTTAATGAACCGAGTATAACACTTGTGCATATAAAAAACGGGAAAATAGTGAGGGTCAAATAGTATGAAAGTGCCGCTGCACTGCGTCCGACAGGGTGGCTGAAATAAACTACCGCAACATCTTTTACTATACGTAATACTTTTTTCATAAGCATCTCTCACACAATTTTATTCCTGATAACACACAGTCTTGTTACTGAATACGGCGAAGACCGCCTAAACGTTCCTCGCCGCCAAATTATATTGTCCGGTAATTTATTATTTTGAGTTAAATATCTTAAAGATTGTATCAAACGGATCTTCTTCTGCCGGAGGCGGGGGTGGAGGCGGAGGTGCCGGCGGCTCCGGTGCCGAAGGAGAAGGTGCTGCTGCCGGTTCTGTTGTTTTGAGTGCATCGTCGACTTTTTTGGAAATATATGCATCGGTATATACATTTGTGCTTGTTGTTGCGGGGCTGCTTGACATTGACATTGTCGGAAGGTCGTCAAAGCGGGTTGCTATAACAACAACTCTGATTTCATCTTCCATATCCTCGTCGAAGGAAGCACCGAAAATAATGTTTGCATCGGGATGTGCTGCTTCTGCTACAAGGCTTGCAGCAATTTCAACATCGTCTAAATCTATATCGATTGAGCCTGTAATATTTACGAGAACACCTCGTGCTCCGTCTATTGATGTTTCCATAAGCGGGCTTGTAACGGCTGCACGTGCTGCTTCTTCAGCTTTGCCTTTTCCTGCTGCATGGCCGACACCCATGTGTGCATAACCTGCATCTTTCATAATTGAAGTCACGTCGGCGAAGTCGAGATTGATAAAGCCTGTTTTTTTGATAAGCTCCGATATACTGACAACCGCCTGATGAAGAACGCCATCGGCGATTTCGAAAGCATTTGCAAAAGTGAGCTTCTGATCTGAAACGGCTTTGAGTCTGTCATTTGGAATAACAAGTAAAGAATCAACTTTTCCCAATAGGTTTTTGATACCTTCTTCGGCCTGTTCCATGCGGCGTCTTCCTTCAAAGCTGAAGGGTTTTGTAACAACGCCTACGGTTAATGCCTGTGCTTCTCTTGCTATGTCGGCAACAACAGGTGATGCTCCCGTACCTGTTCCGCCGCCCATTCCGCCGGCAATAAATACCATGTCGGCATCTTCAAGAGCCTTGGCAACATTGTTTCTGCTCTCCTCTGCCGCTTTTTTGCCGATCTCGGGACTTGAACCTGCACCTTGACCCATAGTGAGCTTTTCACCGATTTGAACCTTTGATGCTGCATTCGAAGCAGATAGTGCGGGTTTGTCTGTATTAATAGCGATGAATTCTACGCCCTGAGTTCCTGCTGATACCATTCTGTTGACAACATTGTTACCTGCTCCGCCAACTCCTGCTACCTTGATTACGACTACATTGTCAGGTGCGCTTTCTATTGAAACCGCCATGTAATCAACCTCCCGTACTAGATTTTTATCCATATTAATTAAATCCCTGTCCTGATTATCAAATGATTTCGGCTTTACATTCCGATATTATTTATGTGTTTAAATATGCACATCATCCGCTATTTTATATGTTTTTGCTTCCAAGGTCAATACTTTTCTTTCAAATAGTTTCAAATAATTTCATGGTTATGTATACCGGTTTATGTCGGGAAAAATCTTGGTGCAGCAGTATCATCGGAAAGGTTAATATCTCCCGAAGTATTCGGGTAGTGCTCATTGATCTGAGGTATACTTTCAACCAGACGCTCCAGATTATGCCTTATACTGCTCGGTCTTAAATTCACCGAACCTCCGAGTATAACTCTATATCTGCCGAGATATCCGAAAAACACATTTGTTATATTTGAAACATCAATATATGAAACATCATCGGAAATACCATGTCGCTCGACTGCAGCAAGAATATCCTGCGTATACTGGAGCTTTGTTTCTGCACCGAATACCGGCTTTAATACAATTCCTAAAGGTGTTTCTTCAATTTCTATTCCCCTTATTTCTATAAGGCTTTCAAAATCATCAACAATATCCGATACCGCTTCGTTTTCCGACAGCCCGTAGCTGCCTGCAAGCACTCTGCAGTTTGAATCAAGCACATAGTACCACCCTGCCGAGGTCACTCTCGCCACAGCTACGCTTTCTACGATTTCTATCGAAACAACGTTAGGTAAAACACGTGATACATGTACCTCTTCCGCAAAGGGGAGCTTTGTACGTATTTGCAATGCAAGATCGCGGGAATTAACAAGCATTAAATTATCACCGGCATTTAATCCGGAAGCAGCGATTATTTCCTCGGATGTATATTTCTGCTGCCCTTCGATCCTTATTTCGGCGATTCGCAGAAAAGCACTAAGACCAAGAGCCGTCATTACGGAAATCAGAACAACACCAAGTGCAATATAAGCAATTGATGCTTTGCTGAATTGTCTTTTTCGGATTCCTTGCATGACCTTCCCCTTTATATTCTTATGCTTTTATACTGTTAAATACCGTTTCTGCAATTACTGATGCTGCGTTTTTTACCGCAAGTGATTTTTGTGCCTGTATCATTCTTTCAAGTCCTGTTTTATCACCAAGAACCGATACGGTTTTTTCAAACAAGCTCTCACCCGTGCAGGTATTTTCTAAAATCATCACGGCTGCGCCTTTCTCTTGAAGTTTTTTTGCATTTGCTTCCTGATGATTTTCCGTGACGTTTGGTGACGGAATCAAAATTGCCGGTTTGCCCATTGCCGCAAGCTCGCCTATTGTAGATGCACCGGCTCTTGTAAGGATTAAATCCGCTTTTTTCATTACTTCGGGCATATCGTAAATGTAGTCTCTGATATCCGATACGGGTGCTTTTATTTCCGCATCAGATATTCCTGATTTTATAAGATGCTCTTTTATTTTATTTATATTTCCGTCGGCACCTGCAGCATGGATATGATTAAACTTTTTTTGTTTTATATTCAATAATATAAAATCAGCGATTTTTTTATTCATTCCCGTTGCACCCATCGACCCCCAATATGATATTACAAGCGGGGTCCGGTCTTTATCGGGTGCTTCCTGTGTATCCTTTTCTTTCTCAGCCGCAGTGAAAAAGTCACTTTTCAGCGGAGTCCCGGTATAAACGACTCTTTCCGGTTTTTTATAGCATGCCTCTGTTTCTTTATAAGAAACGAAAATTTTATCTGCTGTTTTACTGAGCATTCTGACAGCAAGCCCGGGCAAAACATTCGGTTCAAGTAAAAAGGAAGGTATCTTTCTTTTTGATGCCTGTTTTATTATCGGATAACATATCGAGCCGCCTGTTCCGATAACTGCATCCGGGTTATACTCCTTAAGCAGTTTTTTTGCTTTTGAAAATGCAACAAGCAGATTTTTTACTGTTTTCAGGTTAAACGAAATGTCTCGTGGTGATATACCCCGTCTAAGTCCTGTCATTTTTATATTTGTAAGCTCGAAGCCAGCATCGGGAATAAGCTGCTTTTCCAGTTTTTTATCCGACCCGGCAAAAAGAATTTTTGATTCGGGCTGCTCTGCTTTTATCTCTTCGGCTATGGCAATTGCAGGATTGATATGTCCCGCCGAGCCGCCGCAAACAATCAGATAAGTCATGCTTTTTTACCCGATTCTTTTGACACTGGTATTTCTCTTGAGACTGCAAGGATTATACCTATTTGAATCAGTTGAATCCAGAGTGCCGTCCCACCGTAGCTGAAAAACGGAAGCGAGATACCGGTGGCAGGCAGCATGTTTGTTACAACTGCTACGTTTAAAAATACCTGTATTGCAAGTAAGCTTGTTATACCTATAGTTATAAGTGAACTGAACTTATCGCTTGCATGGATAGCCAGCCAGTAACCCCTTATTATCAGCAGGGCAAAGAGCATAAGTATCAGCATCGCTCCTATAAATCCAAGTTCTTCACAGACAATCGCAAATATATAGTCATTGTGCTCCTCGGGTAAATACAGATGCTTTTGACGGCTTTGCCCGAGACCGAGACCTAACAATCCTCCCGAACCTACCGCATTTTATGATTGGCGGATTTGAAATCCATCCTTTAGCGGGTCGGCATCAGGATTAAGCCATGCGGTAATTCTTCTGCCCTCATAACCGAGACCTGTCAGGTCAAGATTTGATCTTACGGTTTCAATCGGTGCATCCCGCATTTCCGCTTCGGAAACTGTTCCTCTGAGCTGGAAGAAAATAAAACCGCATACCATAGCAGCAAGAACAGCTACTGCTATCATAAACCAACGAAGCCTTGTTCCGCCTGCAAACATCATGATTGCAGCAAGTGCTGTTACAATAATGATTGCGGACAAATGCGGCTCCATTCTGAGCAAAACTATCATTATTAAAGTAATTACCGCAAACGGGATAACACCGTATTTAAAGGTCTGCATTCTGTCTCTTCCGAGCTTGCATGTCATCTGAGCAAATGAGAGAATCAAAGCAAGCTTTGCAATCTCCGAGGGTTGAAAGGTTAAAGAGCTGTTTTCCCCGCCTATGCCTATCCATCTTCTTGCACCATTTACACGTATACCGATGATTAATACCAGAACAAGCAGCACCATTGATACAATAAGAAGCTGCATTGACCAGCGGCTGATTGTTCTTATGCTGAGGCGCGATGTAATAAACATAAGTGCAATTCCGCTGACCGCAAAAACAAATTGCCTTGAAAAGAGCCTCAGCGGATCGCTTTGAGTATAAAATCCGCGTGCAAAGCTGGCAGAAAGGACCATTATTACTCCGATCAGAAGAATTACGAGAGTGATAACAAGAAGCGGTTTGTCGATTCCCGGGCTTTTCTTTCCGAAATCGACAAGTTCTTCCGATAAGTCCCTTTCATCCCAGTCGAGCAGAATGTCGAGGTCCTCGCCGACAGGCTGACGCTCATAATCATTGATATTTTGAATTTTATCTTCTTTAGCCATACTCTTACCCAAATCTCTGACTTACGCCAAAATACGATAGAACCGCAAAAACTACGGAAACTGCCGTAAATACCGTAAACAGTTTATATTCACTCCAACCGCACATCTCAAAATGATGGTGAATCGGAGCCATTTTAAATACTCTTTTTCCTTTTGTAAGCTTAAAATAAGATACTTGAATTATTACCGACAATGTTTCGATAAAGTACACAATACCGAGTGTTATGAGAATCAGCGGCATGTCCATTGCAAACACCAATGCGCATATAAGTCCGCCTATAAACAAGGAACCAGTATCTCCCATAAAAACTTTTGCAGGATAAAAGTTAAAAATCAAAAACCCGATAAGTCCGCCAAGGGTTGCAACAGCGATTATTCCGTTAACATTGTCGCCCCATGTAAATGCTGTTGCCGCAAGAGCCGCTGCAACAGGAACCGAGACTCCGGTACAAAGACCGTCGATACCGTCTGTAATATTTACCGCATTTACTGTTCCGACAATTACGAAAGCAGCAAAAACGTAGTATAAAATAACCGGGATTGAAAATGTTATATTAATAAAAGGTACATAAACATCTGTTGTAAGATTACCTGTAAACTGCATAATCAGAACAAATGTGACGGCGGCAATTAATTGGAGTGCAAATTTCTGCTTTGCCCTGAGTCCGAGGTTTTGATGTTTTTTTACTTTTTCAAAGTCATCCAAAAACCCTATCAATGCATAAATCACTGCAAACCCCATAATAAAAATAACCGAAAAATTACCGTCTCTCATTTGCGGAATACCCATAATGATACTTGTTATCAATATAGCGGAAATAAATATTATTCCGCCCATTGTGGGCGTTCCTTCCTTACTGCTGTGCCATACCGGTCCGTCCTCCTGTATGGATTGTCCGGCCTTTAAGCGCCGCAGCATCGGTATGAATATCAGTGCTGCTGCAACTGTGAGCAGTAACGATATGAAAAATGTAATTATTATTGTCAGCATTTCTTAAACTCCGTTTGTTTTAATCTCAGTCTAAATCTTCAACAATTTTCTTCCTGGTTTCAATGCGCAGCTGTTTAATATGTTCAAGCACAACTTCCCTGTCGTCAAAATGTATTTTTTCGCTGCCATGTATCTGATATGTTTCGTGTCCTTTTCCTGCAATTATCAGTACATCATCCGGCTTTAGCATATCTATTGCGGTGCAGATTGCATCACGTCTGTTTTCAATTGCCGTAAACTGCTTTGTGTCGGGAAGCCCGCGAATAATGTCATCTATTATTGAACCGGGGTTTTCATTTCGCGGGTTATCCGATGTAACAATTGTATAATCCGATAATTCTGTCACAATTAGCCCCATCAGCGGACGCTTTGTTTTATCCCGGTCTCCGCCGCAGCCAAAGACTGTAAGTACTCTGCCTTTTGCAAAATTACGAACGGAGCTGATTATATTTCTCAGAGCATCGGGGGTATGTGCAAAGTCTATAAGAACTGTAAATTCATATCCTGTCGGAACTACCTCTGCTCTACCTTTTACACCGTGAAATGAATTTATGGATGGAGCTATATCTTCTATGTCGAATCCCAGAAGCACTGTTGCTCCTATTGCCGCAAGTGTATTGTAAACGGAAAACATTCCCGGTATCGGAAGCTCTGCTCTTGTTATACTTCCCGTTGCAAGTATGCAAAACTCAATTTTGTCCGCCTGCAGTTTTATATCTTTTCCGACTATGTCTGCCGAGCTTTTATTTACAGCATAAGTTATTACGGGACCTTTTGATTTTCCTGCCATTTGGTCTGCATAGTCATCATCAATGTTTATAACGGATTTATTGCAGCTCGGAAACAGCATCGATTTTGCAGAAGCGTACTCATCCATTGTACCGTGAAAATCAAGATGGTCGGGAGTAAGGTTGGTAAAGACACCAACGGTAAATTCTATCCCGTATACTCTGCTGAGATAAAGAGCATGTGATGATACCTCCATCACAACATATTTACAGCCTTCGAGCGTCATTTTTTCAAGAAGCTTTTGGATTTCATAAGATTCCGGCGTCGTATGCGATGCAGGAAGCTCCCTGTCGCCTATAAAGTTTCCGTTTGTGCCGATAAGGCCGACCTTGGTTTCGGATAACGATTCAATAATATGTTTAATTAGATTTGTTACACTTGTTTTTCCGTTTGTACCGGTCACACCTATGATGCTGAGTGCTTTCGCAGGATGACCGAACCACTCGGCGGAAATCAGGGCAAGTGCTTTTCGCGAATCTTTAACAAGGATGTACTCTACAGATATTTCGGGCACTTCTTCACAGACTATGCATACTGCGCCTTTTGAGACTGCGTCATTAATGTATTCGTGCCCGTCTGTTTGGTAGCCTTTTATTGCTACAAACAACTCCCCGCTGCGGATTGTTCTTGTGTCATAGCATATGCCTGTTATATCTTTATCAACATCTGCATGAATGGAGATTTTTTCAATATTTTCAATCAACTTTTCAAGCTTCATCGGCTTTCCCTTTATTCAACAACATTTGCGTTGATTAATGTTATTTCAACGATTGATCCGTACTGAACCTCTCGCCCCGGTTCAATTGACTGAACTGATACAAGCGCATTTTTGTCGGTTTTGGGTGCTCCGCCGGTTCTAATAAATAAACCGATGCTTTCAAGAGCCTGTCTTGCTTTTGAATAAGTCATGCCCGAGAGGTTCGGGACTGTTACGGGTGTAACCGGGACCTCAGCATCGGCATATATAACCACTTTTGTCCCCGAAGCAACAAATGCGTTTCGTGCAGGAAGCTGAGCAGTAACAATGTTTCCATCTCCGACAATCGTGTAACCGTAACCTTGCTCTTCCAGAATCGCAATCGCCTCCGGCACCGACCAGCCCGCAACTCTGGGAACATGCAGATTGATATCCGCAAGGTCCTCGTCTGTATATTGCGGCATTATTCCGAGGCTCATCGGAAGTATGTCTTCGAGCATTTTTCCGACAACCGGAGCTGCAATAGAGCCTCCGCTTATGTATATGCCCGTATCATGGCTTGGTGTATCCATAAGAAGTAAAACCATTATCTCCGGGTCGTCTGCAGGAGCAAAGCCAAGAAATGATACTACATAGTCCTTGTTTGATGTATCATCTTCATCTCTTTGTGCCAGCTGCTCGATGCTTTCCGATGTTCCCGTTTTACCGCCGATTCTGTATCCTCTAACTTGTGCATTGATTCCGGTTCCTTTATTGACAACGTCTTCAAGCATGACTCTCATAAGAGCCGAGGTTTCCGAGCTCACAACCTGTCTGAGAACTGTCGGTTCGGTCGCTTCCAGTATATTTCCGTTACTGTCGGTAATTTGCTTTACCATGTGCGGCTGCATAAGATATCCGCCGTTAACGGTTGCAGCAGCAGCAGTTATCATTTGAATCGGTGTTATTTTAAATGTCTGTCCGAATGATGCCGATGCAAGCTGGGTCTGATTGTTTCTGTCATAAAAAACATTGCTGTCCCACCAGAGGCTTCTTCCTTCGATGCTGTTATCAAGCCCTGTTTTGTCGAACATTCCAAAAGCATCAATATATTTATAGAATGTTCTTGACCCGACTTTTAAACCGAGCTCAACGCATGCAATATTGCATGAGTTAGACATTGCGGCATTAAGAGTCTGATAGCCGTGTCCCCATCTGCGCCAGCATTTTCTTTCCGAAACATCATCAAAAAGTTTTACATCAATAGAGCCGTCGCAATAAAACATACTCTCGGGGTTAGCAGCATTTTCTTCAAGTGCCATCGCAAATGTAATTATTTTAAATACCGACCCGGGTTCGTATGAGTCGGCAAGCGATTGATTTCGCCACTGACGGAACTGTGCAAGCCTGTGTGCTTCAGCCCGTTCTTCTTCATCTTCTATAGCATCGATTCTGTCACTATCCTTTTGACTGAGTTTTAAAAAATTATTCGGGTCAAATGTCGGATAGTTTGCCATTGCAAGAATTTCACCTGTATTAGGGTTCATTGCAATACACATTGCGCCGCCGAGAATGTTGTAATCAATGATTGCCTGCGAAAGATGTTTTTCAACATAGTATTGAACCGACATGTTAAGCGTCAGTTTTATATTGTTTCCGTCTTTAGCCTGTAATAAATCTCCGAAGCCGGCAAGCATCAAATCATTACCTTTTGCATTTGTCATTCTGATTATACGCCCGCTGACACCTGTCAGTGCGCTGTCAAATCTTTGTTCAATGCCGTCAAGCCCTATATTGTCTGTTCCGACAAAACCAAGAACCTGACTTGCCAGAGTATCATTCGGATAATAACGTTGCGAGGCAGGTTCGAAATGAATTCCTCTTAAACTGTGTTCTTTAATAAAGTCACGTACTTTTTCCGCTTCTTCACTTTCCACTTTTGATTTTATTACCTGATACTGAGAGTTTGTTCTGCCGGCCTTTTCTATAAAGTCTGCAAAATCGGTATTTAATATATATGACAGCCCTTCGGCAATAAATCTTACATCCTGATCATGCATTGACAGCTCAAGCGGGCTTATAAAAACATTTTCAACGGGACCGCTCATTGCAAGAATTTTATTGTTTGCATCGTATATTGTACCGCGCGACGCTCTTATTGTTGATTCGCGAAGCTGACCGTCAAGTGTCCGCGACTCATAATATGAGCTGTTTATGATTTGAACATCATAAAGTCGTACTGCAAGAATCACAAACGCAGCAACTCCGCACACCGTTAAGAGAAAAAGTGTACGGACAAGTAAAGCTTTGCTGATTCTTTGTTTTTCTTTTTTTTGCCCGGTTTTCATTCCGGTGACATAACCGGCAGAAATCGCGCGCCTTGTCTTATAATCGGCCGCGGTTTTAGACTTCCTTTTCTTACCCGGTCCGGTTTTTATACCACCTGACATAATTGAATTCCTTTCACTTTATTAATTACTTATCTAAAGTATTCTGTCAGTGATTTCAGAAAATTTCCAAACCCTTGAATCCCGCGATCGTCTCCGCTGTTTATAATAATCGCACTGTCACGGGGAGTAGAACTTATGATAATTAATTGTCCTGCATCCGGCCTTGACATTCCAAGCTCGTCTCTTGCAAAACGTTCAACTTCTTTAATTTCAACTGCACTTTCAAAGGAGAGCTCAAGTGCTCTGTATTTTTCGGTGAGATCATTTATATGAAGGCTCAATCTTACCGATTCTGCTGCGGTTTCGTTGTAATTGATCTGAGCAAGCACGACAAAAACCATTAAAACGGCAACAAATAATGTGCCGAGAATTGCAAAAATGGATATTCCCGGTGATTGCTTTTCTTCGGTTCTTACCTTTTTTTGCTTTGCAATCTGTTTTTTTGCACGGGAGGGTTTAGGCTCCGGCATGTGCAGCCTTCTTGTTTCCGCTTCGACCATAGCCTGAATTGTCGGTGCAGCGGGACCGTTATCATAATAACTGAGTGCTCTTGCATGACTATCCATATTTATAACCCTCATTAAATACGTTCGGCAATCCGGAGCTTCGCACTTCTCGCTCTCGGGTTATTACCGATTTCATCATTACCTGCAGTTATAGGTTTGCGTGTTATCAGTTTCAGAGATGGTTTTATACCGCATATGCAAACGGGAATATCCCGAGGACATGTACATCCTTTTGCTCCTGCGGCAAATGCTTTTTTGACAAGTCTGTCTTCAAGGGAATGAAAGCTTATAACCGATAATCTTCCGGTGGAATTCAGCAGCGAGGGTACGACGTTTAGCATGGTACTTATCGAACCTAGTTCATCATTCACAGCTATTCTCAACGCTTGAAAGCAACGCTTTGAAGGATGTTGAGCTTCGCGCCTCGCTGCTGACGGCAATGCAGAAATAATTGTATCGTTTAATTTAAATGTAGTATCTATCGTATCGCTTGTGCGTTTTTTAACTATTTCACGTGCTATTGATTTTGAGTAACGTTCCTCGCCGTACTCGAAGAATATTTTTCGAAGTTCACTCTCTTGCCATTTGTTTACTATTTCCGATGCTGTCAGAGATATGCTTTTGTCCATACGCATATCAAGCAGTGAATCCTTGTTATACGAAAACCCCCGTGCGGCGTTATCCAGTTGCGGGGACGATACCCCGAGGTCAAATATCATTCCGTCCACTGTATTTACACCTTCTTCCTTGAGAATTTCCCTTATGTCCTTAAAATTTCCGTGTATTAATGTGGTGCGGTTTTTATAGTTTCCTAAAATTCCTTTTGCTTCATCTATTGCTGTCTCGTCACAATCGATTGCAATCAGCCTGCCTGTAGTGAGTCTCTTTGCAATTTCGGCTGAGTGGCCGGCACGGCCGAGAGTACCGTCTACATATGTTCCTTCGGGCTTAATGTTTAAGCCTTCTATGCTTTCTTTAAGTAATACAGGTAAATGCTCCATCACTTTAGAAATCCAGTTCGTCCATAACGTCTGCAATATTTTCGGGTTTTGCTTCAAGCTCGGCAATCGGTTTGTATGTCTCAGGCTCCCAGAACTGTACAAATGTTCCCGCACCGACTACCGTAACGTCTTTTTGCAGACCTATTCTGTCGCGCAGTCTTTGCGGAAGCGGGAATCTGCCCTGGCTGTCAAGCTCGCATTTTGCCGCATTTGAGAAAAACATACGAAACCTGCGCTGCTCGCGGATCGGTCTGAGCTTGTTCTTCTCAAGGAAGTTTTCCCAGCTTTCGTTTGAAAACGCATTTAAACAATTTTCATCGGAGATTGTCACGTAGAATATTTCTCCAAGCTCTTCCCTTAAAGATGACGGAATAAATAAACGGCCTTTTGCATCTATTTTATGATCGAAGATACCGGTCATTATTTCCCCCTCCTTTAAGTCTTTTTGTGGGAATATTCAACACTTTACTCCATTATTCACCACTCGTATGCACCCGATTATACTCTAACACTCTGTAAATGTCAAGAAAAAAACAAGATTTTAAGTGAAATAATTTGAAAAAATATTCACTCAAAACCTTGCAATAACTGGATATACTATATCTTGTGCCTGTACCGTTTTTTGGACACAAGATGGGGTTATGTTCTATTCATCAGTATCCTCTTCGTCTTCATCACCATATTGTTCATCATCATAATCATCACTGCCGGTTTGGTCATTTACTTTGCTAAGTGCGTCAAAATGCTCCCATACAAGACGGGAAAGGTCTGTACAGATTGTAACAAGCCCGCTTGTTTCATGGTCGGGTACCGCACCTGTTACGGCTACAACAATACCTCTGCTCATACCCGCTGCTGCACTTTGCACATATTGCGAATATAAGCCATAGGCATTTCCGGTATGCCAGAAGAAACTTTCATTTCTAATAAAATCACCTGTTGAAAGACGGACTCCGAGACCTTGTTTATATCCGACACCTTCAATATCCGCTTCATGAATTTCCTGTACAGACTGCTCGGACAGAATCCTCACATCACGAAGTATGCCGCCGTTTCCAAGCATTACAAGGATTCTTGCATAATCAATCGTACTTATTGTAAGATTCCCCTGTGCAAGGTGCAGGTCATGTCCGAGAACATCCGATTCTTCTATTTCGAGCTGTGATTCCACAGAGCGTATAATTGCGTGAGAATCGTTATAAAGAACCGCAATGTTTTCGGTATCGTCCATTTTGGACGGTATATAAGAAGCATCTATACCCAAAGGTTTAAACAGCACGTCCCTCGCAAGTGTGTCCAGGGTTTTTCCCGAAACGTTTTCACATATCGCTCCAAGTACTGCATAACCGAAATTGGTATATTCAAAATGAGTACCGGGTTCGCTTCTTCTGAAAGACCCCCCTCTTTCTAATAAATATCTTATTGATTCCGAGGAGTTTCTTCTTCTCGATGCATCAAAAGCGCCCGAATCAAATATCGATGATGTATGCTGCATCAGCATTCTGGTGGAAATTGCCGTGCCGGGGAAGTTTGTATTTATAACCTCGTAGCCGAGGTAGACCGATATATCTGTGTCAAGGTCGATCAGACCCTGGTCCACCAAGGTCATTGCGCATATTACAGTTGTGATTTTAGCAAGCGATGCAACACGGAACTTTGTATCGTTATCTACATTTCGCCTTTCCTCAACATCCGCAAGACCGTAATTAAATGTTATAAACTCAGCTGTATCGGCATCAAACATCGTAAGGCTCACCGCAACGGCGCTGTGCTCCGATGCAATAGCGGCAAGCTCCCTGAATAACTCGGGGTCTTCCTCTCCGATATCAATTATCGTATCTGTTCGCGGAGGTTCGGGAGTCGGCGGCGGAGGCTCCGGAGTTGTTATTATTTCATCTTCATCTTCATCCTCACCGTTTTGAAGCTCCTGATCTCTTGGTCTTTCGGGGTGAGCCGATGGGGGTATAGCGACAAAATCCGGGTCAAGGTTTCTCGATATAATAAAATACCATGGTGCAGCTGCAATAATTATCAGCAGCACAAGCAATACGATTACTACACCGGCTTTTCCTTCATTGTTTTTCATAAAATCCCTCGCGTTTTGTTATGAGCTTATTTATCCTAATTCATCAAACCCCAGACTGAGCCAGGCAATTGATGAAAGATGTGAGCATATACCGATAATTCCGTTTGTTTCGCGCGATGACCATGCTCCGGTTGTTATCGCCACAGTCCCGCGGCTTGAAAATTGACTGCTTATCCCTTTATCGGTTCCTTCGGTTGCCATGTAAAGGTATTGTGCGAACACCCCGTAGCCTGTTCCCGTGTGCCAGTAAAAACCGTCACTTGGTACAAATATATCATTTTTTCTGTTATATTGCCATGTTACATAGTCTGTAAAGCCTTCACGCCTCCACAGCGGTAAATCATCCTCACCCGCCTGCAGGTTTGAGCTGCTGCCTCCGCCGGTAAAGCGGGTTGCCAAACCCTGTTTATGCTCGGGTGCCGAAACATCCGCATTATGTATCTGCGAAACCGAATCCTCCGATAAAATTCTGTCGCTAAGATACATTCCGCCGTTTCCGAGCATCGCAAGTATCTTTGCATAATCGAGAGCACTGATTACAAGACCGCCCTGGGCAAGATGCTGGTCTTCCCCTATTCCTCTTGAACTCACATTTGTCAGCTGCCGGTCAATCGAGCGTGTGACTGCGTGATTTGAATTATACATTGCGGCAACGTTGTTTTTATCATTAATCCTGCCCGATACAAAGGCCGCATCAATATCCAGCGGCGAAAACAGAAATTCATCTGCAACATCGTCAAGTTTTTTTCCTGTAATATGTTCTATTACCGCTCCAAGAATGGAATATCCGAAGTTTGTATAGTGATATGCCGTGCCCGGCTCTTTGCCCGAATATGTCCCTCTTTGAGCCAGAAGGTCTTTTGTTGATGTATGTCTGTTTACGGACCTCAGAATTGAGTTTTCAAACGATTGTGAGTCAAATACCGTTGAGGTGTGCTGCATTAACATGCGTGATGTTATCGGAACATCCCTGTGAGCCGGACTTCTTGCGGTATATCCGAGATATACTGATATATCCTCATCAAGGTCAAGCAGGTTCCGGTCAACAAGAGCCATTGCGCAGACCATGGTCACAAGCTTTGACAGTGATGCAACACGGTACTTGGTATTTGTGTTTGCCCGGCGGTTGTCTTCCTTGCTTGAAAATCCGTATTCATATGTATAAAACGTGCCGGAATATCCGTCATATATTACAAAGCCTACTGCCATTGAGCCGTGGCTTGCCGATTCGGTATTCAAATCTGCAAACAGTGACGGGTCATACTCTTCTATGCTGATTACCGATATGGCATCTCTTTGCGGGTCCGGTACGGGGCGTGACGGTTCCTGCGGATCCTGTACAGTTTCATAACCTGTTGATGACGGGTTGTTGATATCATCCGGTTGTCCCGGTGAAAGTCCTGTTGGTATTTTGGTTGATATACCTGTTGAAATCCCCTTTAATATCACACCGGAAATGTCTGCCCCGGAAATGTCTGCTCCGGCATCTGTACTGACCGGCTCCGGTTCGTCTTCACTTCCGCCGATACCGATAACAAAGACAGCACATACCGCAATCATAATTATTACTGCTGCCGAAATTATTAATAATTCTCCTATTGATGGCAAACCTTTGCGTTTTTTCATATAAATCCTTTAACCCGCTAAGATATCATTAGACACCGCTCTGCCTTGTAAGACATCGTCCTACCCCTGTAAGACATCGCCCTGCTCCTGTCTTATTTTATTCAAGTATTTTTGCAGGGGAAAAATTAATGTAATCTGCTGAAACCATTTTATATTCAATTCCGTCAACCGGGCCTTGAACGGCAAGACGGTGGCCGTCTGCGTGTAAGTGACCGTAATAACAATTTTTTACTCCAAAATTATTCATTACGGATATTATATCATATGAAACGGTATTTTTTGTACGCGGCGGATAGTGGAAAAAACATAATTTTATGTTTTTCTCCGCCTGCTTCAAGGATGTTTGCAGACGTTGCACTTCCCTGTTCGTAATTTTTTCATTTTGTGCTGTGTTAAATTCATCATCGGGCATCCAGCCGCGGGTTCCGCATATTGAAACATCATTATAGCTAAAGCAGTTATTTTGTAATATTTCTATAGTCTTAATCATATTCGAATCAAAAAATGATTTCATTTTTGCTGCGGTGCTCCACCAGTAATCATGGTTTCCTTTTAGAATTATCTTTTTTCCGGGAAGACGTTCGATAAACAAAAAGTCATCGAGACTCTCAACGAGATTCATACCCCAGGATATATCACCGCATAAAATACATACATCACCGGAGGTAAGATTTGCAAAGCCATTACTTATTTTTTCAATATAATTCACCCAGCCGCCGCCGAAAACATCCATCGGTTTATCAACGCCGTGCGATAAATGCAAATCACCAATCGCATAAAGAGCCACAATCATTGCCTCCTTATAAATTTCAGAACAGACTCCTTCATCCCGTCGACCTTAACTGTTTCATCAAAGCGCGGCTTTTCATTTTTTATATCTGCAAGCGGCTTTGGAGCCGTGCATCCGGTTAGTGTTGAAAGCTTATCAATCAAACCGGCATCATCTTTTAATTCAGCGCAAGGGTTCAGAGCATTTAATACTGCATGAGAGAACTTAAACGGGCTTGCCGTTGAAACGACAACGCTAATCGATTCATCTCCCGTTTCTTTTTTATAGTCTTCTAAAACCTTATACGCAACTGCAGTGTGGGTATCAAGCAAATAGTTGTTTTTATCGAATGTATCTTTAATTGTTTTCATCGTATCCTCCTCGGAACAAAATCCTGAAGAGAATATACGCCCGAGTTCACTTTCCACACCGCTGTCTATTTTATAGAATCCGTCTTTTGAAAGAGATTCCATGTAGGAGCTGACTGTATCACCGTTTTTACCGGATATTTCAAAAAGGAGCCGTTCGAGGTTGCTTGAAACAAGAATATCCATCGACGGTGAAACTGTTGTAAAAAATGGTCTGTTTTTATTGTATACACCGGTATTGATAAACTGTGTCAGGACATCATTTCTGTTTGAGGCACATATAAGCCTGTTAATGGGAAGACCCATTTTCTCTGCATAGTAAGCGGCGAGTATATTTCCGAAATTTCCTGTCGGAACGCAGAAATTTATTTTTTCCCCGTTATTTATTTTATTTTCGTTTAGTAAATCGCAGTATGCCGATATATAATATACGATTTGCGGCACAAGTCTCCCCCAGTTAATGGAGTTTGCCGACGACAGAAAAAATCTCTCTTTGTTTAACTCGCCTGCAAGACCTTCATCGGAAAATATGTTTTTTACCCCTGTTTGTGCATCGTCGAAATTGCCTTCTACAGCAACAACATTAACATTATCTCCTTTTTGGGATGTCATCTGCAGTTTTTGAACCTCGGAAACACCGTCTCGAGGATAAAAAACCATTATGCCTGTTCCTTCGATATCGCAAAATCCGTTAAGAGCCGCTTTTCCTGTGTCTCCCGATGTTGCGACCAGAATACATATTTTACGGTTCTCACCGGTTTTTTTAAGTGATGCAGTCAGAAGTCTCGGCATTATTTGAAGTGCCATGTCCTTAAATGCTCCCGTCGGACCATGCCACAATTCAAGAAAGTATACATTTTCATTAAGCTGATGTAACGGTGTAATTTCATTTGCCGAAAATCCGCTTTCCCGGTTTTCTGTATATCTCCGGGTTGAGTATGCCTGTGCTGAATATTCAAGCAGTTCATCTTCTGTGAAATCTGTTAAAAATAAACCGATTATATATGCCGCACGTTCATAATAGGGTTTAGTTGCAAGCTCGACTATTTTTTCAGCTGATATATGCGGAAATGAATCGGGTACGAAAAGCCCGCCGTCTTTTGACAGTCCTGTTACAATTGCCTGCGCTGCGGATATTTTATCATCGCTTCCTCTTGTACTGATATACTGCATTTCCTACTCCTGTTTATTTCTGTTAGCTAAAAAGCATTTTCTATATGTATTATTTCCGGATTCTCTGTATACTCACCTTTGCTTGCGTATATTTCTATTACGTCAAAGCGGGGCTGCAGCTTTGTCCTACTTTTCATAAGATAATAATTCGCTGTTGCTATTATCTTTCTTTGCTTTTCCTTGCCGACATATTCCTTTGCCATTGCAAAGCTTCTGTTCCTTCTTGTCTTCACTTCCGTGAACGTAAGGTATTCCTTACTTCTTGCTATTATATCAATTTCTCCGAAACGGGAGCGGAAGCCTTTCTTTATTATCTCATAACCGTTTTCACTTAAATAACCGGCTGCGACCGCTTCACCCCATGCACCTGTTTGTCTCGGATTTGTTTTCATTTATATTATAATCCTTTTTATAAAGCTTTTTCTGTGGATGGGTGTCGGTCCGAATTCCTTTAGTCTTTCCATATGGAGATTTGTGCCGTACCCTTTATGCTTTTCAAATGCATAACCCGGGAATTTTACAGCAATTTCAGCCATAAATCTGTCTCTGCTGACCTTTGCAAGGATTGATGCAGCTGCAATTGATGCCGATTTTCCGTCTCCGCCAATCACGGGTTCACTTATATATGTGATGCCGGAGCATCTGTTGCCGTCGATTAAGCTTATGTGAGGTTCAATTGAAAGTGCTGCAATTGCACGGTTCATAGCCAGATATGTGGCATTTAATATATTGACCTCGTCAATTTCAAAATTATCAGCCGATGCAACCGCATATGATACAGCTTTTGATGTTATTTCATCAAACAGAAACTCGCGTTTTTTCTCTGTAAGTTTTTTTGAGTCATTTAGGCCCGGAATATCGATACCAAAGGGTAATATAACGGCAGCGGCATAAACAGGACCGGCGAGAGGACCTCTGCCCGCTTCATCAACTCCGCAGATATATTCAAATCCTTCGAGCCTCTTTGCTCTTTCAATCTCCCACACTTTCCAGGGTTATCCTTCCCAATAAATCTCCCCGGAACTCATCGAGAAGAATTATTGCCATTCGCTCTGTGTCATATACTCCGCCTTTGAGCAGAAAGCCGCGTTTTCCTGCTGCAAGTGTCAAAAGCTCATAACCGCTTGCTTCGGTCGGTATATCAATTTTATATCTTTCTGCAATTCGCTTCGGATAAAATCTGCAGAGTCTTGCCATCAGGTTTGCTCCAAGTGTTTCAATGTCCATAACCGCATCACGTATTGCGCCCGTGAATGCGAGATTTTCCGCAACCGTCTGATCTTCAAACTTCGGCCACAAAACACCGGGAGTATCTAAAAGCTCAAATCCGTTTTCAAGACTGATCCACTGCTTTCCTTTTGTAACGCCCGGCCTGTCTGATGTTTGTGCAGCTCTGCGTTTTGCAAGTCTGTTGATAAAGGATGATTTCCCGACATTCGGAATCCCGACCACCATAATACGAAGCTGTCTCCCCGCCTGTCCTTTTTGCTTGTTTCTTTCAAGTTTTTCGGAAAGAAGTGACCTAACTGCTGAAGTAAAGCCGTTTATTCCTTTGCCTGATTTACAGTCTGTTTCCAGAACGGCTGCTCCACTTTTTTTTAAGTGAGCAGCCCATTTATCGGTGCTTTCCGGGTCGGCCTGATCTGTCCTGTTTAAAACTATAAGCCGCGGTTTTCCTGCTGTCATATCATCAAGATCGGGGTTGCGGCTTGATAAAGGAATTCTTGCGTCTATAATTTCACAGACAGCGTCAACCAGTTTAATATTAGCAGTTATCATTCTGCGGGCTTTTGTCATATGCCCGGGAAACCACTGTATGTTCATTTGCTCTGATATCATGCCACGGTACCGAATCTGTCCCAGTCACGCTGACCGCTGTCATCGGGTCCGGGTATTAATATAAAAAGCACCTTACCGAGAATATATCTCGTATCAACAAGCCCGACTACATTATCGCGGCTGTCGGTGGAGCTGTTTCTGTTATCGCCGAGAACGAAAACATAACCCCTTGGAATGGTCAGCGGCCCGTTAAAATCATGTCTTATATTGGTCAGATTATTTATATAAGGTTCAATTAATGTTACTCCGTCGACAAATATATCACCGCTTGTAAAATCAATATCAATCGTTTGGCCTTCCTTTGCAATCACACGCTTTACAAGAGGGTGTTCAAACTGCTCGGAAGGTGAGCGAAATACTATAATATCGCCGTTATCGGGTTTATAAAACAGATTCGAAATGATGACTCTGTCATTATGCCTGAGTGTCTGATTCATTGATCTGCCGTCAACCCCGATTGTCCTGCCGACAAAAACAAAAATCAATACCCCAAGGATAATTGCAGTAACGACACATTGAAGCCAGTCATACAGCTCCATGCGCATTCTTGTTTTTTTTATTTCTTCTTCATTTTCTCCGGTTGATTCCGTCAATGTTTCTTCCATTACTTAACCCCTTCGGTTACTGATATCCTATTATACAATAAATTACGCAAAAAGGAAAGGGTGTTGCTCCCTTCCCTTTGTTTAACCTTTCTGATGGAAAGGTATTATACTCTTTCTTTAACCTTTGCTTTTTTACCGATTTTATCTCTGAGGTAATAAAGCTTTGCTCTTCTGACTCTTCCGCGTCTTACGGTATCAATTGATATAATTGTCGGTGAGTGGACGGGAAAAACCTTTTCGCATCCTACATTATACGAAATACGCCTTACGGTGATGGTTTCATTTACCCCGCCGTGTTTTTTCGCAATAATTGTACCTTCAAAAGCCTGATTTCTTTCACGGTTGCCTTCTTTTACCCTGACCGTGACTCTGACTGTATCCCCTACATTCATCGGCGGCAGCTCAGGTTTCATATGCTGCTCACTGAGTGTTTTTACCAAGTCCATTTTTTCTCCTCCTAAATAACTGCAAGAAACCGTCAAAAAGTGTGAAATTTCAAGCCCGAGTATGTTACCATATCCAATATGTATTTGCAAGTGTTTTTTTTACTTTTGCATTTAAATTACCTGCATGATATAATTATTTGATTTTACAAAGGAGATTTTACTTTGAGATTTATCAGCCGATCAATCGATAGATTTTGTCAAAAACACCGCAGTTTCGGCATTTCGAGGCTCATGCTGTTTATTGTGCTGATATCTGCGGGAGTATATATCCTCAGTATCGGCAACTCAAGGATTTATGAATTTTTATTAATGCACCCGGCTATAGTTCTAAGAGGTGAAATATGGCGGCTTATTACATGGGTGTTCTTACCTGCCGGCGGAAATATTTTCTTTGTTGCCATATCATTATATTTTTATTATTTTATCGGAAGCACTCTCGAAAGAGAGTGGGGAGCGGGAAAATTTACCATATTTTATTTTTCCGGTGTTATTCTTAATGTAATTTATGCTTTTATTTTATGGTTTTCAACCGGAGCAACCGTTATTATCACTCCTGTATACTTAAACCTGTCCATGCTGTTTGCATTTGCAACCCTGTTTCCCGATTTTACAATCAGGCTGTTTCTTGTGATACCCATTAAAATAAAATGGCTTGCTATTGCAAATGGAGCGTTTTTCCTTTACGAGTTTATATTGCAACTTGTTGCAGGTAATATATTTCTTGCATTTTTACCTATTGTAGCAGTGCTTAATTTTATTTTAATATGCGGGGATGAGCTTTTATCGTACATCCAGCCTATAATAAGAAACCGTACTTCCCCTCAGGTTATTAATTTCAAGAAAACAGCAAAGCAGGTAAAACGCGAAATGGCAGATAAGCCGTACAGGCATAAGTGTGCGGTTTGCGGTAAAACAGACACGGATTATCCGGAGCTGGAGTTCCGTTACTGTTCAAGATGCAACGGATATCATTGCTTTTGTATTGAACATATAAACAATCACATTCACTTTACAGAATAGGCATGGTCACTGATATGAGCAAACGATTCAAAATGTTTATAGTTATTGTCATTACTTTCCTTACCATCCTGTCTGTAATGCCGCCTGCCCTTGTACTGCATTATAACGATGAAAGCAATGGCGGGGAAGATTATGATATTTCAAACTCTTCACTGACTCCGGTTGAAAGAGAGCCTGTTGCCGATCCAACCCCAACGCCTCCCCCGCCGACTCCGCAGCCAACCCCTTCACCGGAGCCAACACCGGAGCCTATCGTAACCATTACCCTGTCAGCGGGTGGTGATGTCACCGTTGGCGGCTGTCCGGTAAACAGCAGTTTTAACTCATACATGCGGCAGTTTGAACTGCAAGATAAAGATTTTTCTTTTTTCTTCAGGAATGTCAGAGATATATTCAATGAAGATGATTTGAGTATAGTCAACTTTGAAGGTACACTTACCGATGCAACAAATCGTGTTGATAAAAGGTTCACCTTCCGGGCACCGCCCGAGTTCATTCAAGTCCTCAGAGGGTCGGGTATTGATGCCGTTACTCTTGCAAATAATCACAGCCGGGATTTTGGTGAAGTCAGTTATCAGGATACCAAAAACAATCTGGAAGCTGAAGGAATTGCATTTTTCGGAAACGAGACAAATACGATTGTTAATATAAAAGGCATCAATATCGGATTATTTGGTTTTGAGACATGGAGTACTAATGACCCGACAGTGTTTTTTGATAAAATTACAGATGCTATAGAGGACTTAAAATCCAGAGGTGCAGCGCTTATAATCGCTTATTTTCATTGGGGTAAAGAAGGAAGCTATGAACCTAATGCCAATCAAATAAAACTCGGACATTTTTCAATTGATAACGGAGTTGATTTGGTACTTGGAGCTCATCCTCATGTAATTCAGGGCATCGAGGTATATAACGGGAAAAACATAGTATATTCACTCGCCAACTTCAGCTTTGGCGGAAACAGATGGCCGCCTGATTACGATTCATTTATTTTCCGCCAGACCTTTACATTTGATAATGGTGTTTTACAGGAATCAAACGAAACCGAAATAATTCCTATTCGTGTTTCATCTGTCAGCGGTGAAAACAATTATCAGCCAACACCTGCGACAGGAGCAACTGCCGAAAGAATTTCAGGCGAAATAAAAAGGCTTAGCGATAAGCTGAATAATTAGGTTTTATGATTTGCTTTTGAGGGTGGTTTAGGGTTAGTTAAATTAATTTCCTTTCGCTCAGATGAAACATCCTATTTCAACAGAGCGCCCCTCAGCGTCCATGCTTCGGTGTGCGAAAATCAATTTAACTAACCCTAAACCACCCTCAAAAGCAAATCACAACACTACTATACAAAAAATCTCCCACCATCACTTTGAATGTGGGAGTTTTTTGTTGTCTTCAGATTGTGTTTTGAAATCAGTTGAACCTTTTGTTCTTGTTTTTACGTGCTGCTTCTGATTTCTTGCGGCGTTTTACACTTGGGCTTTGATAATATTCCTTCTTTCTCAAATCCGAGAGGACACCGGATTTAGCACAATTGCGCTTAAATCTCTTTAAAGCACTGTCCAGAGATTCATTATCCTTGATATGCACTTCCGACATTATTTCTTCCCTCCTCCCGATGAGTACTAATTATGTACACTTAAAGCATTAAATTTAACCTTTGCACGGATATTATATTGTTATGAATTTTGGTTGTCAAGTTTTTTATCTGATAAATAAGTAAAAGTGCTTCGGAACAGGTGCAGTCTTACTGCATTCAATAATATTCTTACTTTCCTTACTTCTGTAAATGCTTATAGTTTTGGTGTTTTTCTTACATACCATGGTTTACTTGCGGATTTCTTATCATCCTCTTCTTGCGCTGAGGAATTTTTGGCACCCTCGTCGTGGTCTATTATAATTCTTTCAACACTGCTTATATCCCACTCCCGCAGTGCCTGGCTTACTGTTTTGCGTGTTTCCACTATATCATCGAGAACTTCACCCGGTTCTTCCTCGGGTGGTTCCTCCACCGGCGGAGCAAGCTCGATTTTCGGCAGCGGCGCAACGGGTTTCGGCTTTGGCTTCGGGTCATCGAGCTCAATCAGAATCTGACCCATCATTGCATCAACCCTGCGTTTGACATCTGTACATACACAGGCAAAAATCATTAATGTGAGTGCTTTTCTTATCCTTACACGTGAATCGGGATTCGGGTCGCTATAGTCCTTAATTACATTGTTTATAACACTTTCTACACCGCTTTTTGAATGATCGTCCGACTGACCGCTTTGCTTTAGTGCATCGCAAAGGTAGTTATATAAAGTACTTTCCTTTATAATTGCGTCACTGCCGTCACGAGCCCTACCATTGACATAATTCATAAGCAGTGCAATGTGTTCAAGCTTTATGCACTCTTTAAGAGCGTTAATGATTAGTATACGTGCAATATGCACTTCCTCGTACTTTTTGCCTACAGGATGCTCTACCCATCCTCTTTTTACCCAGTTTTGAATTGTTGAGCCTTCCAGCCCTGTTACCGCACATACCTGTGAGAGTGTAAGCCCTCCTGTTGCTTCAAGCAAAATTTCAATTTTTGCAAATCCTTTGTCATCGGGTCCTCCCGGTGAAATTTTTCCTATTGAATCCATCTTCATTGTCCCCCTGTAGATATAAATGTTGAACCAAAATGATGAGTTCTGCGGTGCTTGTTTTAAGGTAGGTCGCATTATATCACAGGTTCGCACGAACTGCAAGAGTTATTTTCATAACATATACTAAAAAGCGTGCCGTTGTTTATATTGCAGCAGCACGCTTTTCTTATGATTGTGAATTATACGGTTACTTAATTTCTACTTCTGCGCCGGCAGCTGTGAGTTTTTCTTTAAGTTCGTTTGCTTCGTCCTTGTTGACGCCTTCTTTGATTTTTGCAGGAACTGCTTCAACAAGAGCTTTAGCTTCGGCAAGACCTAATCCCGTGATTGTACGGACTTCCTTAATTACCTTGACCTTTTCTGCACCAAAGCTTGTCATTGTGACTGTAAACTCGGTTTGTTCCTCAGCCGAAGCTGCAGGACCTGCGCCTCCGCCTGCTGCGGGAGCAGCCATTGCTGCTGCAGAAACACCGAATACTTCTTCAAGCTCCTTAACCAAATCTGAAAGCTCAATAACTGTCAGAGCTTTGATTTCCTCAATTAAATCTTTAATTTTATCTTTAGCCATTATATTTATATCCTTCCATTTTATTATTCTTCAGCAGCTTCGTCTGTTTTTGCCGCTTCCTTTGTTTCTGCTTTTACAGCTTCCTCTGCGGGTTTATCCTCTGCTGCGGCTTCTGCTGCATCTGCTTTTTCGGCTTCTACCGGTTTTTCCTCGGCTGCTTCGGATTTTTCTTCTGCAGCGGGTTTTTCTTCGGATGCTTCAGCCTTTGCTTCAGCCTTTGCTTCCGGTGCTTTTTCAGCAGGTTTTTCGGGTTCTGCTTTTACTTCAACATCTGCGGGAGCTCCGTCTTTTTCTGCAATTGCTTTTAAGACGATTGCAAGACTTGTAATAGGTGCGAGCATTGTTCCGAGGAACTGTGCCTGCAGAACCGGCAGTGCGGGTATGCTTGCTATTGCTTTTACTTCATCGGCAGACAAAACCTTTCCGTCCATGAAGCCGGCTTTGATTTCAAAGTAATCGGGAAGCTTATCGGCATACTCTTTTACTATTCTTGCCGGGGCAATCGGGTCATCCTTACTGATAGCAAGAGATGTTGTGCCGGTTAAAATCGATTCAAGATCGTCAAAACCGACATTTTTAATTGCAAGCTTCATAAGTCTGTTTCTGATTACTTTATAATTTACATTGGCATCACGCATTTTTACGCGCATTTCAGTATCTTCAATAACAGTGATGCCTTTGTAATCGACAAAAACACCCGCTTGGCTTTTAAGACTTTCCGTCATATCTTCTACGATTTTTTTCTTTTCCGCCAGAATTTTCTCACTTGGCATATTTCTTTTCACCTCCCGTTTTTTATAATGTGCGTCCACATATAACAAAATCCCTGTCAAAGACAAGGATAAAAGCCAAAATGTTTAATAAGAAACACAACTGAAGTGCTTATTAATATGGCTGTCCTCGGCCGGATTTACCGGGCGCTTGTATCTTGCACCTTACCGACTGTCTTTGGAACGCTTGTGGATACTATCAAATAACAGAACACTTGTCAACAGTTTTTTACTGTTGTATATTTAATTGTACCAAAAATAAAAAAGACAGGTTCAAATTAAACAAATAACCTGTGCATTAAGGAATAATTAATATGAAAACATGGGATGAGCTTAAGGAAGCCTGCAGCAGCTGTACGAAATGTGAGCTTCACAAAACACGGACAAATGTTGTCTTTGGTGTCGGCAACAGTACGGCAGAGGTGCTTTTTATCGGAGAGGGACCCGGAGAAAGCGAAGATTTAAAGGGCGAACCTTTTGTCGGACGCGCAGGCAGGTTATTGGATGATATGCTTAAAATTATCGGTTTATCCAGAACGGAAAATATTTTTATAGCAAATATTGTAAAATGCCGTCCTCCGGGGAACCGCGACCCTTTAAATACCGAGCGCGAGTTATGTTATGAGTGGCTTAAAGCTCAAATCGATATACTAAAACCGAAAATTATTGTCTGTCTCGGAAGAATTGCCGCTGCTGTCCTGATAAACAGCGATTTTAAGATAACACAAGACCATGGCAAGTGGTTTGATATAGACGGAATAAATTATATGGCATTATATCATCCTGCAGCCCTGCTTCGCGACCCTAATAAAAAACCGGATACATTCGTTGATTTGAAGGAGCTTGAACGGAAAATAAGAGAAACCTGCAAGAGGACACTATGAACGAGATTATTGCCCGCAACCCCTGTTTAAATGAGCTGCCTTTATTATATAATATTTGGGATAGTATTTTTGGTAAAATTGGCAGAGAATCATTTTTCCGCCTGTTTTTTAAACCTGAACTATGTGCAGTCGCCGAAATTAACGGTTCTCCCGTTGCTTGCGGTTATCTTGTTCCATTCGGTGATATAAAGGATTCAAAGGGGTCGGCATCCTGTGCAATGATTTATTCTGTTGCCTCTTTACCCGAGCACAGAGGTTTAGGTCTTGGGTCGGCGGTTGTAAACAAGCTTAACAGCATCGCAGGAGAAGTTGGCTTTGCGGCAACGGTGCTTTGTCCTTCGGAAGACCGTTTATTTAACTACTACAACAAGCTCGGATTTTTCGACTGTTTTTATATAAATGAAGTATCATATAAAAACAACGCTTTAAATCATACACCGTTAAAAGCTTCAAAAATTCCTGCAGAGCAGTATATATCCCAAAGAGATACACAACTCAGTGGTTTGTCATATATTAAGTATGATGTAAAAATTTTTGAGTATCAAGAACTCTTGTGCGAAGAGACAGGCGGAGGTTTATACAGGATCGGCGATTTTTATGCGGTTGTTGAAAGCAGCCCTGATAATACCCTGTGGTTTAAGGAGTTTTTATATCCCGGGATAAAAGAAAGCTTGAGTCCTGATGATAATACAATTAATAATGTTATTTCAACAATATCTCAGCTCTTCCCTGCCGATGAGTTTATTTTAAGATTTCCTTCAAAGCCGGGTGAAGGGCGAAGATTCGGAATGCTTGCAGCACAAGATAATATTCGTTCACTAAACCGGACTGTAAATGATTTTTCTCCATGGTATGGAGTATCATTTGATTAGATTAAATTATAAAGGTATTTTATTCATGAAATACCTTTAATTACCGGTTTGAATTTTATTTATTTTAGTCTTTTTTATTATTATGGCTATTTATTCATAAAAAAGTGCATAAGTTAACATAATTGAAATATTTAAGTGTAGATTACTTAATATATGATTGTTAATATTAAGTCGCAGGGTCGCTAATGTATCTTTTTTCATTTTATTATCCTCATAATCTGTTTTTAGACAAACAAGAGCTAAACGCTCTTGTTTGTCTTTTATTTTATAAAGTGGTATTATATATTTGATGAGTATAAACAGACAAATATCCGAAAAAGATGAGTTTTCACACTTAAATATCAGTCAAAGAGAGGCTGTGCTGACTACAGACGGCCCTTTACTGTTGCTCGCAGGTGCAGGCAGCGGTAAAACAACCGTTTTAATGAACCGTATAGCAAATCTTCTGAAAAATGAAGGTGTAGACGGGCATGAAATAATCGCTATCACATTTACAAACAAAGCAGCGGGTGAGATGAAGGAGCGGCTCGAGCGCATGAACATTCCCGGTTCCGAGGGTGTGTGGGCGAGTACATTTCACTCAGCGTGTGCGAAAATCCTGAGGCATAATATCAGCCATATCGGATATGACTCTTCATTTAATATATATGATACTGCCGATACCGCTTCACTTATGAAAAGAATTCTTAAGGATCTGGAGATTGAAGAAAGAAACTTTCCTCATCGTACCGTACTGAATTATATAAGCCGTGCAAAGGATGATATGATTTTTGCAGATGAGTTTATGGCTAACGCAAATAAAACGGCAGACCCGAGGCGTAAAATTATCGGAGAAATTTATTTTGAATACGAAAAAAGATTAAAAGCATCAAACTCTCTCGATTTTGATGACCTTATTCTGCTTACAGTCCGCCTTTTCAAAGAAAATCCGGATGTTTTGAATTATTATCAAAGAAGATTCAGATATGTACTTGTTGACGAATATCAGGACACAAATAATCTGCAGTATCTCCTGACAGCAGCTTTTGCAGAATATCACGGCAATATTTGCGTTGTCGGTGATGATGACCAGAGTATATATAAGTTTCGCGGGGCAACAATTGAAAATATCTTAAGCTTCGAAAAGCAGTTTAAGAACGCACGTGTTATAAGACTTGAACAAAACTATCGTTCTACGGCGGCAATCTTAAATGCTGCAAATGATGTAATCGGCAATAATAAGGGCCGCAAAGGCAAAAATCTTTGGACGGATAATACCGAGGGTGATTTGCCTGTATTAAATGTAGTAAACGATGAACGTGAAGAAGCTGAGTTTGTTGCAGAAAAAATTCTAAAAAGTGTTGCAGGCGGGCGAAAATGGCAGGAGCATGTTATTCTCTACCGCATGAATGCACAGTCGAACCAGTTTGAAACAGCCTTTAAGCGTTTTGCCGTACCTTACAGAGTTTATGGCGGCACGGGATTTTATGAACGTGCCGAGGTTAAGGATATGCTTGCTTATTTATGCGTACTGCATAATCCGAATGATGATGTCCGTCTTTTGCGGATTATTAACAATCCAACCCGAGGTATCGGAGATACAACAATAGAACGGCTCCGGTATATTGCCGGTGAAATGGGTATTTCGGTATTTGCTGCGATAAATGAATGTCATAACTATGAAAATGTAAAAAGTGCTGCGGGCAAGCTGCATAAGTTCAAGGACATGATAGACGGTCTTAGGAAGCTAGCGGAAACAGTACCGCTTGATGTGCTTTATGATGAGCTGATATCTCAAACCGGTTACATCCGTGCAATGCAGGATAAGGATTCTGATGAGAATATTTCCCGTATCGAAAATGTCAGGGAGCTTAAAACAAATATAATTGCTTTTGTAAATGAAAACGGCGGTTCTCTTTTTGATTTTCTGAGCGAAACTGCTCTTTATACCGATCTTGACCGTGATGACCTCGGCTCTGACAGGGTTCTCATGATGACAATGCACAGTGCAAAGGGTCTGGAGTTTGACACTGTTTTTATAGTCGGTGCCGAGGAAGGCATTTTCCCGGGTATGAGAGCAATGGGTGAACCCGGTGAAATGGAAGAGGAACGGCGTTTATGTTATGTTGCCATGACACGGGCAAAACGAATACTGTATTTTACAAGTGCAAGACGCCGCATGCTTTTCGGCAGAACCTCCGCTGCACAGCCTTCTCGTTTTGTCAGGGAAATCAAAGATGGGAATATAGAGAAAAACGAACCTGCCGAAGGTTATGGGTTTAATAATCCGGATTATGAAACAGATTTTTACACAGGGTACAAACCGGATAACACCTTTAAATTTAAAACACAGGAAAAACCTCCCGTCATGTCATCACCAAAGCTGCAAAAATCTGTTTCCCCTGCCATTGATTTTAATAAAGGCGATAGCGTATTACATAAGGCTTTCGGAAAAGGCATTATTACATCAGTGTCTCCTGCAGGCGGGGATGCTTTACTTGAAATCGCTTTTGACGAAGCAGGAACAAAACGCCTAATGCTCAACTCGGCAAGTCGATATTTGACTAAGGCTTAAAATTTGCAACTTTTCCTTTTAGTCATATATCGCCCTAACGCCACTTGACTAAAGCATAGATATCAATTAAATTGGAAGCGATGAATATCTGAAAGGCATGGTCGGTTTATATGCCTAATAAAAAGCAGCGGCAAAACGAATTTGCCAAAGCAATGTCCCACTTTATTCAAATAAGTGTTTCTATAATTGCATGCCTTGCCGTCGGAATTTTCTTAGGCTGGCTGCTTGACAGATGGCTCGGAACGAGTCCGTGGTTTCTGATGATATTCTCTTTTCTCGGTGTTGCTGCGGCATTTAAATCGATATTTGATTTTGCAAAGAAAATTTAACAGGAAACAAAATATAAAATAATATTATAGGTATATCTAATGAACGATTTTTCCGAACCTGTCAGACCGACAAAAATAATGATTAAAATGGTTATTGTTGCTGCCGCTATAATTATTCTTATCGGCGCAGTATACTACAGGTCATTTGCAGTAATACCCTTTATTTTCGGTGTTGCCGCAACTTCGGGGCTTAATGTGTTCAAGCTTCGTATGCTGGAACGGACAGTTCAAAAGGTGGTTGTCATGGATGATCAGGCTGCCGGTAAAAATATTGTCCGTTTTCAATATCTGCTCCGTTACCTTCTGACGGGTGCTGTTCTTGTTATTATCGGATTGATTCATACATACACAACCGAACCGCCTTTTTACAGTGACCGCAACTGGATCAGCATTTGGGGCATACTTTTTCCCAACGCTCCCGCTTCACTTGTAAGTGCTCCGCTGATAAGCATATGGGGTGCACTTGCGGGACTGTTTACTCTTCAGATATCTGTAATTCTCGTAAGATCAATGAAGCTTGAAAAGGACGGCGACAATTTTATCAAATATGAAGATGATGAAGAAAACGACGATAGTGACAGTGATAATAATGATGAAACAGCTGATGTTATAATTGAAAATGACTCCAATACACAAGCTGTAGAAAATGATAACGAAAATAACGTAAACTCTTGACAACCTTATGCACCTAATGTATAATTTCCTACAGTTTATCTCGTAATATTATCAGTTATTTAATTATCTAAAGGGGGGAGCTTAATACGTGATTGATCTTGAAATTAAAAATCACGCTGTGCTCAATCTTTTCGGAATTGAAATCTGGATTACCGACACAATAATTTCGACTTGGATTATTATGGGAGTCCTCATAGCATTCGGAATTGTTGTCCGTATCAAGGTTCGGAATTTTAAAGAAGTACCGACAGGCTTTCAAAATGTTGTAGAGGCACTTGTTGAAACATTTGAAGGTTATTTGAGATCAACAATAGGTGATAAACTTATGTTCCTCGGGAGCTGGTTTTTCACTTTGTTTTTGTTTATTCTGTTATCAAATCTCAGCGGGCTTTTGCCCGGAATGCGCACACCGACCGCAGACTGGTCGATGACTGTCGGGCTAGCACTTGTTACATTCTTTTTGATTCAAGCCATGGGTGTTAAATACCGCGGTGCCGGTTATGTCAAGGACCTGTTTGCACCACTTCCCTGGTGGTGTCCGATTCCGCTGTTTCTGCCTATTAATGTAATCGGCGAGCTTGCAAGACCTATTTCACTCAGCTTCCGTCTTTTCGGCAACATGCTTGCAGGTCTCATAATGATGTCTCTTATATACGCACTATTTCCGGTATTTGCAATGTTTGTGATTCCGGCTGCACTTCACGCATATTTTGATTTGTTCAGCGGAGTTCTTCAAACATACATTTTTGTTACACTTAGTATGACATTTATTTCCGGTGCCGCAGAGGTTGCGGAAGCGTAAATCATTAAGCTGATAATAAATGATAAATGATGAATGATAATTACGATCTTTTCACATTAATCATATATTATAAATAATTTTCAAATAATCGGAGGAAAAATCATGGAACCAGTATCAAGTTTATCAGCTCTGGCAACTGTCATTGTTGCCGCTCAGTATGCAGCTGCACTCGCAGTCTTCGCAGGTGTTATCACTACACTCGGTCAAGCACAAATCGCAGCAAAAGCAATAGAATCAATCGCACGTCAACCCGAAGCAAGAGGAAGTATAAGCACATCAATGATCATCGGTCTTGCGATGGCTGAAACAAACGGTATTTACGGACTGGTTGTTTCAATGCTCTTATTATTCGTAAACCCGCTGCTCGATCGTTTTGTTTCAATCGCACAAACACTTGGGCTCAGCTAAGGACCGGTCCGGCGTTAATATTTCTTATTTGAAGAAGGTGATTTAGTTGGATTTCGGATTCCTTATATCCGCAGCAGAGATAATTACAACCGATCTGCCGCCCGGCCGTGTATTCGGTATTGATCAGGCAACTCTCATTAATATAATCGCCAATGTTGCAAACGTCGCCATCCTTGCAGGTTTTCTTGCCTATCTGCTTTACAAGCCTGTCCGCACAATCTTGAACAAACGTACAAACAAGATTCAAGGACAGCTCATTCAAGCGGAAGAGGAGCTTGAAAAAGCAACGGAGCTAAGGCGCAACTATGAGCAAAAAATGGAAGACGTCGAGCGTGAGCGTGAGGAAATCCTCAGTGAAGCACGTAAAACTGCTGCAGATTCGGGCAGACGTATTCTTGCAGAGGCGAAAAAAGAGGCCGATACCATCAGAGAGCGTGCCGCCGCAAATGTCGAAATGGAGTGGGAACGCGCCGAAAACGATATGCGCACGGCAATAATCGATGTTTCAGCTGTTATGGCGGAGAAATTCGTTTCACTCGCAATCAACAAAGAAACACACGACAGACTCTTTGACGAAACACTATCCGATTTAGAGGGAATGACATGGAGAGACTAAGTGCACGCTTAGCTTTCTATGACATGGAGAGTTACATATGGAAAGACTAAGTGTTATTTATGCTTCGGCACTCTTTGATATTGCTGTAAAGTTAAATGCAGTTGACGACTTTTTGCGTCAGGCTATTTTCCTGCGTGATTCCATAAGTGACGATGAGTTCCAAAAGGTACTCGTTCATCCGCAAATCCCGGCATCGGAAAAGCGTGAAATATTCCGAAGTGCATTTGAAGGGAAAATACACGAAGACCTTCTTGGTTTCTTGTATCTGACTGCAGATAAAAACCGTGAGGCATATCTGCTCCCTGCCCTTAAGGGTTTGATCGGGTTTATTGAACGCCACAACAAAATAGTAACTGCAAAGGTCTTATCGGCAGCTCCGTATGATGAAAAGCAGGCCGAATCACTCAAAAAGACACTTTCGGAAAAATTAAGCAAGCATGTTGAGCTTGATTTAAAGGTTGATCCGTCACTTATCGGAGGTCCGTACATTTTTGTGGACGGCTATTACATCGACTGGACGGTAAAAAAGAAACTCCGCGACCTTGCGGTAAATTTAAACGAAATGAAATATGCGTAAATACATATGCGCAACCTTCATCTGACTAAACAATATTCCCGTGATGAAGATTCTACATTGAAAGAGGGGTGCAGCGCATGACTCTGAAGCCCGATGAAATCAGTTCGGTAATTAAACAGCAGATCCATGCTTATACTGCAAAGTTAGACGTATCTGAAGCAGGCAGTGTTATCCAGGTCGGCGATGGTATTGCCCGGGTTTACGGCCTTGAGAATGCAATGAGCGGAGAGCTTCTGGAATTTTCCAGCGGTGTTTTCGGTATTGCATTCAACCTTGACGAGGACAGCATCGGTGTCGTTCTGCTTGGTGCAGACACACTTGTTAAGGAAGGCGACGTCGTTAAAAGAACCAAACGTATTGCGGAGGTTCCCGTAGGTGACGGAATGCTCGGAAGAGTTGTATCCTCACTTGGAGAACCTGTCGACGGCAAAGGCCCGATTTCCTACACAAAAACACGCTATATTGAACGTGTTGCTCCCGGTGTTATTGAGCGCGGCGAGGTTAATACTCCGCTGCAGACGGGTATTAAGGCAATCGACTCTATGATTCCGATAGGTCGCGGACAGCGTGAGCTTATTATCGGTGACCGTCAAACGGGCAAAACAGCTATTTGCGTCGATACAATAATTAATCAGAAAGGTGCAGGAGTTTATTGTATATATGTTGCAATCGGTCAAAAAACATCAACCGTTGCACGTATTGTAAGAACACTTGAAGAAGCAGGTGCGATGGAGTATACAACCATCGTTACGGCATCTGCAAGTGACTCCTCCCCCATGCAGTATATTGCACCATACGCAGGCTGTGCAATCGGCGAGGAATGGATGGAAGAAGGAAAAGACGTTCTTGTTATATACGACGACCTTTCCAAACATGCTGTCGCTTATCGTGCACTCAGCCTCCTTCTTCGAAGGCCTCCGGGGCGTGAAGCATATCCCGGTGACGTATTTTATCTGCATTCAAGACTTCTTGAACGTGCCGCAAAGCTCAGTGAAGAAAGAGGCGGCGGTTCTCTCACCGCACTTCCGGTTATTGAAACACAGGCAGGCGATATTTCCGCTTATATTCCTACAAACGTTATTTCAATAACTGACGGACAGATTTATCTGGAAACAGAATTATTTAATAACGGTATCCGCCCTGCAATCAACCCGGGATTTTCTGTTTCCCGTGTCGGCGGTGCCGCACAGATTCCCGCAATGAAAAAGATTTCCGGACCGCTGCGTATCGAGCTTGCACAGTACAGAGAGCTTGCATCGTTTGCTCAGTTCGGTTCCGATCTCAGTAAAGACACACTTGACCGTCTGCGCCACGGCGAGCGTATTGTTGAAGTTTTAAAACAGCCGCAATACCAACCGCTTAGTGTCGAGCAGCAGGTCATGATACTGTATTTGCTTACAAATAAGTTTTTCGGCGGTATCAATGTCGAGCAGGTTCAAACGGCATCACGCGAGTTTTTGAGCTATATTGACGAAAAGTATCAGGATATACCTAAAGAAATCAGAGAATCAAAGGTTATTTCCGATGAAGTCAGTGAAAAACTAAGAGTCGCATCGGAAGAATTTTTCAAGAACTTTAAATAGTATAAAGAGGTTTGATTTATGTCTTCAATGAAGGTCATAAAAAAGAGAATAACCAGTGTCAACAACACAAAAAAAATCATGAAAGCCATGAATCTTGTTGCGGCGTCAAAGCTGCAAAAAGCAAAAGCAAGGCTTGATGATATCCGCCCGATGTACAGTGATATCAAAAAACTCATGGAAAACATCAAAGCGGGCGTCAGCGAAGAAATGAATGTTCCTTTTGCCGAGGAACGTGAGGTTAACAATATTCTTTATATTGTTTTAACCGGAGACCGCGGTTTGTGCGGCAGCTTCAATGCAACCGTTTCAAAAGAAGCCCTTGCATATGTCGAAGCTTTAAAGGATAAAAACGCAAAAATCCTTGCTGTCGGTTCTAAAGGATGGGATTATTTCCGCCGCAGAGGAAAAGAAATTATATATCGCTGTGAAGGCGCATCCGAAGCATCTTCTTTTGCAGATGCAGAGGTTCTCGGCAACAAGGTTGCGGAAATGTATTCCTCGGGTGAGATTGATGAAGTATATATCGTTTATACTCATTTTGAGTCTGTTCTGACTCATATCCCGTACATTGAAAAGCTTCTGCCGCTAAAAGCAGCATCCGGTGAGGATTATGACGCCGGTGCAAGCATTATGTCATACGACCCCGATATAAACACATTCATTAAACATGCAGTACCAATGTATCTTAATATCACAATATTCGGTGCAATGATGGAATCTGCTGTTTGTGAACAGGCATCACGTATGACAAGCATGGATTCGGCAACCCGTAACGCAACAGAAATTCTTGAAGACCTGACTCTTGAATACAACCGTAAACGTCAAGGTATGATTACTCAGGAGATAACAGAAATTGTCAGCGGCGCAAATGCGCAGCAATAAAAACCGGCTATAAAGATAACCCCGTTTGGGTCATAAAGGAGAGATTGGCTTGGCTGAAAAAAACATTGGTAAAATACTTCAAATTACAGGAGCGGTTGTTGACTTTAAGTTTGATACCGAACTTCCCGGACTTTATAATGCCATTGAGGTAGACTGTGAGGGACGGATAGTTGTTTTTGAAGTCGCACAGCATCTTGGCGACAGTGTTGTCCGCTGCATAGCAATGGATTCGACCGATGGTCTTATCAGAGGAATGGATGCTTTGGATACCGGCGCTCCAATCGCTGTTCCTGTCGGTGACGAAACACTCGGACGTATGTTAAATGTCCTGGGTAAAGCTATTGACAACAAACCAAATCCCGAAACAAAGGAACGTTGGCCTATCCACCGTGTTGCTCCCGGGTTTGCCGACCAAACGGCTACTACAGAGATGTTTGAAACAGGCATTAAAGCTGTTGATCTTCTTTGCCCCTATTCAAAGGGCGGAAAAATCGGTCTCTTCGGAGGAGCAGGTGTCGGAAAAACAGTTCTTATCATGGAGCTTATCCGAAACATTGCAACAGAGCACGGCGGTTATTCGGTTTTTGCCGGTGTCGGTGAGCGTACCCGTGAAGGAATCGACCTTTATAACGATATGACCCGTTCGGGTGTTATTGATAAAACTGCTCTTGTGTTCGGTCAGATGAATGAACCTCCCGGTGCACGTATGCGCGTCGGTTTTTCGGGACTTACAATTGCAGAATATTTCCGTGATGTATCACTCCAGGACGTTTTGCTGTTTATAGATAATATCTTCCGTTATGTACAGGCAGGCTCCGAGGTTTCGGCACTTCTCGGCCGTGTTCCGAGTGCTGTCGGATATCAGCCGACTCTTGCTACTGAGGTCGGAAGCCTTCAGGAACGCATAACATCAACAAAAACAGGTTCAATTACATCGGTTCAGGCTATTTACGTTCCCGCAGACGACTTTACAGACCCCGCTGCGGCAACTACATTTACTCACCTTGACGCAACAACGGTTCTCTCCCGTGCAATTGTTGAGCAAGGAATATATCCTGCAATCGACCCGCTTGACTCAACCTCAAGAATACTTGATGCAAGTATTATAGGCAAGGAGCATTATAATGTAGCAAGAAGTGTGCAAAGTATCCTTCAACGTTACAGAGACCTGCAGGACATCATTGCAATACTCGGTATGGACGAGCTTTCCGAAAATGACAGACTTATTGTTGACCGTGCCCGTAAGGTTCAAAGATTCCTGTCCCAGCCGTTCTTTGTTGCCGAGAAATTTACCGCAATCCCCGGAAAATATGTGCCGGTCAATGAAACAATCCGCGGTTTCGCAGGTATAATTGACGGTGAATATGATGATATCCCCGAAGGTTACTTCCTCAACAAAGGAACAATAGACGAAGTCGCCGAAAGCTACAGAATATAAATAAGAAATAAGAATGCAGAATGCAGAAATAAGTAATACAAGAATTAAGAAATAATCCGGTAGGAGATATATTAATGGCTGTTGCAGCAAGAAAGCTAAACTTACGCATTGCTACACCCGATAATATTAAATATGATGAAGAAGCCGAAATGGTTATCATGCGGTGCATAACCGGTGATATGGGTATACTTGCCGACCATGAGCCGACCTCAGCAATTCTGGACTACGGAATTCTCCGTATTTTCAATGATGATGAGGAACGCAGAATGGCAGTATTCGGCGGGATTGCCCAGATTGGCGACAATAAGGTAACAATACTTGCAAACGATGCTCAATGGCCCGAGGATATTGATGTTGCATTTGTTGAAGCCGAACGTGACCGTATGGAACGCCGCTCGCAGGAAACAAGAGACGACCTGCAGATTCAGAAGGATTCGGTACAGATGCGCCGTACTCTGGTTCAAATGGAGGTAAGTACCTTCCCGCTTATAAGCAGAACCGACAGGGATACCGGCAGCGGAAGCAAAGAAGAAGGAAAAGAAGAGTAATAACGACAGGGCTGCCAATGCCAAAGGCAGCCTAGTTTCTGAAAGAAGGTAGCTGACTCAATGAAGGGTATAACAACCATAATAGGAATGGTAGTATGCTTTGCTTGTATATTCGCCGGAGTTATTGTTCTGGGTGGAGAAGTTGGTGACTTTCTTGACATCCCCAGTGTTGTGTTGGTTATAGTGCCTACAGTTTTCGCAATCGTTGCATCTTTTCCAATGTCTGTGCTTTCCAAGGTACCCGGACATTTTAAAGCACTTCTCGGACAGGAAGCAAGTCCAAATGAATATATTGATAAAATAGTTCAGCTTGCCGAAAAAGCACGTAAGGAAGGATTGCTTGCTTTCGAAAAGGAACAGGTCGATGACGCACTTATGGCTTACGCTCTGCGTATGATGGTTGACGGACTTGATAAATTCTCTGTTAAATTCGCACTGGAAGACTGTATAAACGGAATTAAAGAGCGTCATATGGAGGCTATTGATATATATAACAAGGGTGCTGCATTTGCTCCTGCATTCGGCATGTGTGCAACTGTTGTTTCACTTGTTAATATGTTGATGGGACTTGACTTTACAGATCCCAACGCTATAAATAACCTCGGTGTTAACATGGCAACTGCTCTTATTACAACACTATACGGCTCAATGCTTGCAAATATTGTATTTTTACCTATTGCCGCTCGTCTTAAGCTGTTACATAAAAAAGAAATCTTTTGTAAGACGATGGTTTGTAACGGTCTTCTTTCAATCTTAAACGGTGACAACCCCCGTGTTATCAAGGACTATCTTGTTGAGCAGCTCAGCACAGGCGACGGGTTACAGTTTAAAGATGAACCGAAAAGAAGCGAGTAGCACACGGGCGGAGGTGAGCATCAATGGCAGCCAGCAGTGATGACCGCGGCAACGAAAGAGCAGGCGGCGGCGACGGTGAACAGGAAGAGAGAACGGACGGCTGGATGGCAACCTATGCCGACATGGTCACACTCCTTCTTACGTTCTTTGTTTTGATGTTCGCTCTATCCAACGTTGATAATGAAAAAGCTGAACTTTTCTTATTTGCAATGTCCCGTGACGGCCTTACCGCCGAGCAATTTTGGGAAATCCGCGACAGATATGACCCGAGTGATCTTGACGGAAGCGAATGGGATGAGTTTTTCCCCTATCCCCCGCCCGGTGCCGATGAAGACGACGAAGGCGGAGGCGAAGCGGAAAAAGCTCTTGAGGATTTATATAATGCTATAAACAACTGGATAGATGCTGAGGGTCTTAGAGGCGAACTAGCCGTTGCTTTTAATGGTGATTTTCTGATGCTGACGCTCTTAAATGACGTTTGGTTTGACCCGGGAAGTGCGCATATCCCCGCTGATATGGTGGAGCGTGCCAATGTCATTGGAGAGCTTCTTGCGGCAAACTTTCTTGTTGCCGAACCTTTTGAAATATTAGTTGCGGGGCATACCGACAATGTTCCTATGTCAAATATTGCATTATATCCGACAAACTGGCATTTAAGTGCCGCACGTGCAACAAACTTCATGGAGCTTTTGATTGCAGCAAGCCACCTTGAACCATGGCATTTCTACGCAAATTCTTGCGGTGAGTACAGACCCATTGCAACAAACGATACACCCGAAGGCCGCCAGGCAAACCGCCGCGTCGAAGTCATGATAACCCGCGCAAGAGCAAACCCGCTATGGGATGAAATGTTTAATTCAGACTAAAAAACACCCGAAAGGGTGTTTTTTTGATGTAAATAATTTCTGCCTTTTTAGTCTTCTTCTTTGGCCTTTTCTATCAATGTTTCTTCTACCTTGAAATATTCATTAAAGGGTTTCCATACCCAGGAAAGGCTCATTAGGATTGACAGTGATGCTGTTATCAGGAGTATGAGTGGAAGGAGCATTAGGGAAACGGGAAGGAATAGGATAAATAAAATCCAGAGAATGCTTCCCATAATTGATGCCATAAAACTTCGGGGAAGGTATCCGAATGCCATTAGGATACTGTTTTTGAGTATTCGAAATGTTCCGAGGTCGATATAAGCAAGATGCATAAAAACATACGGGGCTATCATACCGAAAAGTAACATAGATATTATTGCAACTATAAACCAAAGCAGGTCACCGCTTGTATCGGTAAATATTAATGATACCCATAATAAAACCTGAGCATAAATAAATGCTGCACATATCATTCCAATGGGTGCTGCCTGTTTATAGTTTTCCTTGAATTTTCTTTTAAACTCGAACCAAACATAACTCGGCTGATCACGCATCATCATTGTTATATAGTATACATATGAGACCAGAGCGCCGCCTACCGGGAATGCGAAGACGAGTGAAAGTGCAATCGCTATGCCGGTATAAAGTCCGGTCATTCCAAACAAAAAGACAAGTAATGTCGGGGCTGCGCAAATGCAAAACATTAAATTAAGTTTTATCAGGTCGCCGAAATCTCGGAGAAGCAGCTCAAAAAACCGCGCAGCGCCTGTTTTGCGCGGTTCGTCTTTTCTGACCCCGGGTCCCGGCTTATTAAAATTTCTGCTGAAGAGTCCCATAAATGCTCCGGTCTCCTAGATAGAACAAACCTTTACAACCTCGCACTGCGTGGCTGTAAAGGCTTGTCAAATATAGTTAGTTTAAGATAGCAAGTTCGGTTTCGATATCAAACAGATGGATGTTATTCATGTCGAGTGCAACTTTGATGCTGTCGCCTGTTCTTGACTTGGTTGTCGGAGCAACACGTGCAGTCATTGTTGTATCTGCATAGTTAATATAGAGATATACTTCGCTGCCCATCAGCTCGCTGACTTCAACATGTGTTGAAATTGTAGAGTCTGCATGTGAACCAAGAAATGCCTCGTCGTCATAAATGTCTTCGGGACGGACTCCGAGTTTAACAGCCTTATCGACATATTCCTTAACACTGTCTTTAACTTTTTCGTCGGGAAGATAGAGCTTGTCTCCGGTAACCTCGAGGTAGTATCTTCCGTCGTTTTTGAGAACTGCGTCGACGAAGTTCATTTGCGGGCTTCCGATGAATCCGGCAACAAACATGTTACATGGTGAGTCGTAAAGGTTTTGCGGGGTGTCGACCTGTTGGACAACAGCATGGTTCATAACGACTATACGGTCACCCATTGTCATTGCTTCTGTCTGGTCATGTGTAACGTATACGAATGTTGTTTCAAGCTTGTTGTGGAGTTTGATCAGCTCTGTACGCATTGATGTACGGAGCTTTGCGTCGAGGTTTGAAAGCGGCTCGTCGAGAAGGAAAACCGCAGGGTTACGGACCATTGCGCGTCCGAGAGCAACACGTTGACGCTGACCGCCCGAGAGTGCTTTTGGTTTTCTGCTGAGAAGATGCTCAATGTCAAGGATTTTTGCAGCTTCGCGGACACGGCGGTCGATTTCGGCCTTTGGTGTCTTTGCAAGCTTGAGTGCAAATGCCATGTTTTTATAAACTGACATATGCGGATAAAGAGCATAGTTTTGGAAAACCATAGCGATGTCGCGGTTTTTGGGAGGTACATCGTTAACAAGCTTATCTCCGATGTATAGCTCACCTTTTGAAATCTCTTCAAGTCCGGCAATCATTCTGAGCATTGTTGATTTACCGCAGCCTGAGGGTCCGACCAGAATAACAAACTCCTTGTCCGGAATATCCAGACTACAATCATCTACTGCCAGAACGTCTCCGGGATAGATTTTCGTGATGTTTTTTATCGATATACTTGCCATACCTTTGCTTCCTCCTATGT
>Ga0123356_10000195_pt1 | contig 69819 bp, 55 predicted proteins | sample TergutEmb28metaG_2_FD_92546 | JGI IMG/M metagenome (GOLD analysis project Ga0123356, IMG submission 92546) | Embiratermes neotenicus P3 segment gut microbial communities from Petit-Saut dam, French Guiana - Emb289 P3 | ecosystem: Host-associated > Arthropoda: Insects > Digestive system > Gut ...
GAATCTTTATTTTCTCTTCGGCAGTATACCTTTTTCTTTTGCCCATCTTTCCCTCCTGAGCATTGGTAATACCACCTTATAAGCTTTGGTCTAATTCGGCAAGTTCAGCGTGGGCACAACAATTGGATAGCGCAGGTTTTCGATTTCCCGTTCAACTGATTCTTTCATTACCGGTTTTAAGATGTATCCGCTTGGGTGGAGTTTTAACGCTTCGATTGCGTATTGGGAATGGGCTGTTACAAATATTATATTGATTTTTGGGTTAAGGTCTTTTAGTTGTTTTGCTACTTCCAGTCCGTTCATTCCGCCCATTTGTATATCCAAAAAGGCTATGTCGCAGGGTGTTTTTTGCGCGAATACTATGAGTTCCATGGGTTTTGTAAAGGAGAAAACTTGAGCCTGGGGCTGTGCTTCGGCGATAGAATTGGTTAAAAGTACAAGGGCTCTTCTACTGTCATCTATGGCTAATATTTTCATCTGGTTATATAAAAATATACTAAATTTACCTGCTGTTTACAAGGAACTACTAACAGCAAAGGTATCAAAGAATTTTTACCACGAACAGAGGCGAACGGGAGAAAGATGGAAAAATCGAGCTCCCCCCCTTGCTATTTATTTATAATCTTGTTATCGTTAACGAACGGTCGTTAACATGACAAAAATAGAAATTGTAGACGCGGCGTTCCGGGTATGGGGCCGCAACCTTTACAGAAAAACCAGCCTCTCACAGCTTGCCGGGGAATTGGGGGTTAGCAAACCTGCCCTTTACCGGCATTACAGGAATAAACAGGCGCTAATTGATGCCATGACCGAGCGGTTTCTTGAGGATTTTTCCGGTTCCACCCGGGCGGATTTTGAAAAAGCACAAAAAACAGAGGATGCGGATGAAGGGATCTCTGCCATAATAAAGAGTATTTCCGGGTTCTTTGCCAGAAATGTATATGCCCTTGTATTCTCTTTGATAAATTTGTATGACCGTAATCTGGACGGTAAAGCAATAGCACAGCGGCTGAAATCCTATGGGGTAGATATTGCCGTATTGCAGCAAATTATCGAAAAAAAATATGAAAGCGAGCCTAAAATGGTACGGCTTGTATTTGCTACCCTTACTTTTTTAATGTCGAATTTTCACAGAACAAAAAAATCCATGTTAAATCCGCCTGCAGAGGAAGACATTCAAACTATTTTAAATACCATTTATAATACGATAGCCTTTGGGCTTAGGTTTTCTTCTAAAAAAACCGCGTTAGATTTTGAAGTTATGGAAAAACAGGTTTATGAAATGCCGCTTAACGCGAAGCCGGAGCCTTTTTTTAAAGCTGTAGCGGAAGCTGTCGCGGAAGCGGGACCCTGGGATGTATCCATGGAAATGGTTGCAAAACGTCTGGGGCTTTCCAAAAGCAGTCTTTACGGTCATTTTAAAAACAGAAAAGATATGCTGCGCCGCCTTTTTGTTACCGAGTTTAAACGTATTATAGAATTTGCAAGACAGGGAATCGGTTTGTCTTCCGATACCGAAGGGCAATTATACCGCGGGATTTTTTCAATTGCGGTTTATCTTCGTTCACGCCCCGAAATACTTGTCGCTATGGACTGGATTCGTACACGCAAACTGGATTTCGGCAAACATGATAAAAATATTGAAATTTACAGGCTCTTTGAAGATGTAGATATTAAAGCGCTGCATAATTCCACAGAAGAGGACAGACAGCGCATTTCTCACTGGATTTTGTTTTTACTAATAAATATTTTACTGCATCCGAATCAGGAAAAGACGCAAAATAACGATATTCGTCTTTTATATAATTTTATCACTTTGGGTTTAGGAGGTTTTGTCCGATGAAAAATAAATATTACGGAATAACATTCTGTCTTGCAATGATTGTGTTATCTGCAAATTTACAGGCGCAGGAAATAATGCGTTTAAGCCCCGCTCAGGCTGTAGACCTTGCAATTAAAAACAATTTGGGGCTTGAATCTTCCAGAGCAAATCTTGCGGCAAGAAAACGCGCTTCTGATTTATCATGGAATCAATTTATACCCAATGTTTCTGTTGCGGGAATTCTTAACAGGGATAATCAGCCGAACACGCTTACAGGATTAGCGCATGTACCATGGGATGATCGTTTTGCTTTGATGGGTTTGAACCAAGGTCAGTTTGAACTCTCTGTACCAACTATAGGAACTTTTTATAATTACGTCATGCCTTATTCTATTGAACTGCCACAGTGGCGTGTTGCAGGTAACATTCAGGCTTCGCTTAATATCAGCATTGCAATGTTTGAAAATATAAAAAGGCTCCGCCTTGATTATGAAACGGGGCTTTTAAGTTATGATAAAGCAAAACGTCAGCTTGAACGTGATGTCCGCAAAGCGTATCACAATATGCTTTTGCTGCAGGAAAATATCGCTCTTTTACACAGCAGTTTCGCGAATCTGGAAAGGCAGGTGCAAATGGCGCAGGCAAATTACAATGCGGGGCTCGCGCCGGAACTGGTTTTACTGCAGGTGCGCGTTGCAAGAGAAAATATGCGCCCCATAATTGATCAGGCGGAAAACGGAATGAAACTTTCCATGGCGCAGTTTGCCATGTTCCTTGGGCTTGATTTTAATACTCAATTTGAGCTAATCCCGATAGCGGGAAATGTTATACAGGGTGATTTTATTCCCATTGATGTAACAGAAATGATTAAACAGGCAGCATCAAAAAAACCTGATATTCAGGAATTAAGATCTACAATTATGATGCTGCAAAGCGCGCGTAAAATGTCAATTTATTCGCTTGCTCCTGTTTTAAATTTAAGCTGGAATAATACATCCGCTTTTATTAAAGATCCCTGGAAAGACAACTGGTTTTCAAGCGCTGATGACTGGCGGCATTCAGGTTCTTTTTCAATTACATTCGCTCTTCGCCTTCATAGTCTGATTCCTTTTAGTACGGATTTTCAGGGTATCAGAAATCTGGATGATCAGATAAAAACCGCGACTATCGGTCTTGCGCAGCTTGTTTACGGAACAGAAATAGAAGTTTACAATAGCGTGCTTGCGCTGGAAAGAACGCGCATTAACACAGAAGCGCTTTCTCAGACAGTAGGTTTGGCGCAGCAATCATACCGCCTTACGGAGCAGGCTTACCAAGCGGGCTTACAGGATTATTTTCAGGTTCAAAACGCGGAACAATCTTTACGTCAGGCAAGAGTTCAATTGCTGGAACAGCAGTTCAATTACCTTAACGGTTTAATAGATTTAGAATATTCAATCGGCGTTCCATTCGGAACACTAAGTAACATGGCTGTAAACAGCCGGGAGAATTAAAAATGAAAAATCTTTTTTCAATATTGTTATCAATAATTGTTATCTTTTCCGGATGCTCGCGGGATAAAAAAGACGCTGTAGCAGATGTGCCTGTGTTTGCTGTTAATACCACTTTGGCGGCAGAAGGGCAGATTCAGGATTATATCACGCTTACAGGTGATATTATTGCAGGTTCCACAGTGGATGTTTTTTCTGATGCGGCAGGAAGAATTACAGAACTATTTGTTTCTGTAGGAACCAGGGTAAACAGGGGCAGCCCGATTGCGTCTGTTGATCCGTCCCGTCCCGGAATGACATTCCGGCAGAGCATCGTAACGGCGCCGATAAGCGGAACCATTGTCATGATGCCGGCGCAGGTTGGCATGACAATCAGTCAGGCGGTGCCGCTTGCGCGCATTGCGGGAGGCGGAGGTCTTGAAATACGGCTTAACGCGGCGGAAAGATTTATCTCCAGAATGGCAATGAATCTGTCCTGCGAAATTACTGTTGACGCATGGCCGGGTGATGTTTTTTACGGAAGCGTAACGGAAGTATCGCCTACTGTAGATGTTATTTCCAGAACCATGGAAGTGCGCGTTAATGCAAGGGATTCAGGCGCTAAATTAAAACCGGGGATGTTTGCCAAAGTGCGTGTTATCACAGAGCGGAAAAACAATATAGTAAAAATTCCGGCTTCTGCAGTTATAAACAGATTCGGAGAGCAATATGTTTATGTATTGGCAAAAGACGAAGAAAACCCGGAAATAGATATAGTAAGAAAAAGAATTATCACACCGGGAATTTTAATTGACGGGGTTATGGAAATTCAGAACGGACTGTCTCCCGATGAGGAAATTGTTGTAAGGGGGCACACTCTGCTTGATGACGGATCAAGAGTAAATATAATTGAACGTATTTCTCCTTTAAGGGAGCAGTTATGAGCATGGTTAAAACGGTCGTTTCACGGCCAACAACAATCTTAATAATTTTTGCCCTGCTTATCGGGCTTGGATTATTCGCGATGGTAAACCTGCCGATAGACCTTTATCCGGAAATAAATCTGCCTATTTTAGCAGTGTATACTTCGTACAGCGGAGCCGGACCCGAAGAAGTAGAACGATCCGTTACGCGCCTTCTGGAGGCAATATTGTCCAGTGTCTCGGGGCTGGAAAATATAACATCCATGTCCAGCAAGGGATTAAGCCTTATAATTATGGAGTTTACCTACGGAACAAATATATCCGAAGCATCCAACTCCATCCGCGACTCGCTTGAACGTGTCAGAAATTATATGCCGGCAGGCGCGCAAGCTCCAATTATTTTTAAAGCGGATCCTTCCATGATACCTATCATGACGCTCATGGTAACATCTGACAGGCGTACTTCGGAAGAGTTACGCGAAATCGCGGAAGACACAATTATTCCAAGGATAGAACAGACACCGGGTATTTCTACAGCTTCTGTAAACGGAGGCAGGGAAAAAATTATCAGGGTGGAAATTCCGCAAAGCCGCCTTGAAGCCTACAATTTAACCATTACTCAGATACAGCAGATGCTTGCTGTACAAAATATGCAAACATCCGCCGGAACCATCACTGATGGGGGAATGTCGTACATTTTAACTACAATGGGCGAGTTTACATCACTGGATGATATAAGAAATACTGTTGTTTCCTACAGGGGCGGAGGCCTTGTAGGAGGACAGGTTGTGCCGCCTCGCCAGATTTTTTTACGCGACCTTGCCGATGTATTTGAAGGCTATAGGGATGAAACCAGCATAGTTTATGTTAACGGGCAGCCTGCTGTTACAATGGCTGTACAAAAACAAAGCGGAAAAAATTCCGTGCAGACAGCAAAAGAATTACGCGCAAGACTGGAAAGAATGAAAAGAGGGCTTCCGTCTGATATCGTTATAACAGAACTTTTTAACAGCACCGATATCGTGGAAAATTCCCTTAATCAGGTAACATCTACCGCGTTTATGGGTGCCATCCTTGCCATATTAACGCTCTTTTTATTCCTTCGTTCCGCAAAACCTACAATAATAATAGGTATTAGTATACCCGTATCAGTAATTATCACCATAATGTTTATGTATTTTGCAGGTCTTACCCTAAACCTTATGACAATGGCAGGACTTGTACTTGGAATAGGAATGCTGATTGACAATTCAATTGTCATTCTGGAAAATATTTACCAATACCGGGAAAAAGGCGCAAAACTAAAAACAGCATCCATACTGGGTACTTCAGAAATGATAGTAGCCATCACTGCTTCCACCCTTACAACAATCTGCGTATTCGCTCCAATGATAATGTTTCAGGGTCTTCTTGAAATGGCAGGTGAATTATTTTCCGGGCTCGCCTTTACCGTTGTTATATCGCTTGGGATTTCGCTTTTAACCGCAATTTTCCTCGTTCCGGTTCTTTGCAGCCACTACCTTCCGATTGTTACGCGAAAACAAGTGCCCCTTAAAGGCAAGCTTGCCGCAATTGACGCAAAATTTGACAAGTTTTTCGTTTGGCTGGATACCAAATATAAAAACGCGGTAACAAGAATACTAAAGCGTAAACTTGCAGTTATTCTTGTATTGCTTGGTTTACTTATTGTAAGCGTTATACTAATTCCCGTTATTGGCTGGGAATTCATGCCTCAGCAGGAAGATGATAATGTTAACATAACGGCAACTCTTCCTATGGGAACTACGCTTCAGGAAACTGAAGCTGTATTAAGGCAGCTCCAGCTTATTGTAGAAAGGGAAATTGTAGGGTATCAGAGGCTTGTTATCCGCGCCGGAGGCGGCGGTATTATGACGCTTGGAATGAGTAATACAAATTCCGGATCTCTTCGCATAAACCTGCCGGAATATTCACAAAGAATAGAAAGCGCTAATGAAATAAAAGATATTCTGGAACCCTATCTTGATCAATTCCCGGGAGTTATTTTTTCATACGGCGGCGGCATGGGAATGAACATGATGGGCGGCAGTAATGTAGATATTATTTTACGCACAGATAATCTTGTAAAAGGCAAAGCTATGGGAGAAAGGATCGCATCCTTGCTTAAAGAAAGGCTTTCGGATTATATAACAGAACCTCAGGTTGATTTAAAAGACGGACTGCCTCAATATGAAATCGTTCTGGATCGCGATAAAATGTACGCTCTTGGACTTAACACATTTACCGTAGGCAATGAAATAAAAGCCGCTGTTGACGGCGTAACCGCGACAAGATACAAAACAGGCGGTAAAGATTACGATGTTATTTTAATTCTCGCAGAAGCAGATCGCAGCACATTACCTTCACTTGATCATATTTTTATAAACAGCCAGCTTGCGGGCAGGGTGCCTCTTTCCAGCTTTGTTCAGTATCAGGAAGGAACAGGACCTTTAACAATTACCCGCGAGAATCAAAGCCGTGTTATTCATGTAACTGCAAGAGCAAGACCCGGAGTTAGAACAAATCATTTGCAGGATCTTGTAGAAAATCTTATAAGAACAGAAATTCCTGTAGAAGACGATGTTATAATTGAGTACGGCGGCGCAAACGCGCAGATGGTAAAAATATTCGGAAGGTTTATATTCATTTGTGTTGTGGCAATCCTTTTGGTCTTTGGCATTATGGCAAGTTTATTTGAATCGTTCCGTTCTCCGTTTATAATTATTCTTACTATTCCTCTTTCTGTAATCGGGATTGTCGCTATTTATCTTATTACAAATACTATCTTTAACGTATTAACCGCTGTTGGACTTTTGGTATTGATTGGAATTATAACCAACAACGGAATTATTCTAGTTGATTACACAAACCTTCTTCGCAAACGCGGCTATCCGCTGAATGACGCGATTATCGAAGCTGCCCGCAGCCGTCTTCGCCCTATTTTAATGACAACTGTCACCACGATACTTGGGCTTGTACCCATGGCATTCTTCCCCGGCGAAGGCACTGAACTTGTCGCTCCAATCGGAAAGACTGTTCTTGGCGGATTATCATTCGGCACGCTTATGACTCTATTCCTGATGCCTGTTGTTTACGCTATAATTAATAAACATTCAGACAAGCGTCTTGCCAAAGCGCAGGAAAAGCGCGAAAAGATCGCCGCGGGCGAAGGCCGTTCAAAATTTAAAATGGAGGAACATCAATAATGAAAAGGATAGAAATAATAGCCAATCGTTCAGTAGAAGAAAACATTCTTGAAGCGCTTGCCAAAGAGCAGGTTGGAAAATACTACACAATGATTCCCAATGTTTTTGGAGTAGGCGCCTGCGGTCCCCGCATGGGAACCGCAGTATGGCCGGAAGAAAATTTTTCGATTGTGATATGGTGCGAAGAAGAGGAAGCCCAGGGTATCCAAAAAGCAATTGCGGCAGTAAAGGAAAAATTCCCGGGAGAAGGAATAAAACTGTTCGGGATCTAGTTCTTAATTTATTTCCATGTCCATTTTATTCTGCAGGTTTTGCTGGATATATTTTCGTATTTTTACGCGGACTTCCGGGTCAATTTTCTGGGTAAAAAGCAGCACATAAATTTTCTCGCCGTAGGCTTCACGGGATCCAAATACAACAGTTTCTGCCTTAATCAGCATGGAATGAAGTTTAATCTGGATATCCTTAATAATTGCATTTTTGGATAAAGCGGGATCATGATTAAAAACACAGGAAATACCCACCACGCTTATATCCTTGATAACAGCATTTACAAATTCCCCGCCCAAAGGCATGTTAAGGGTTACGTTTGTTTCACGTTCTACGGAAGCTCGCAAATATTTCCGCCGCCCCTTAACATCCAGAATATTCAGCATTTCAAGAATTACAGTATAAGCTTTGCTCATATCATTTTTTAAACTTAAAAAACCGCAGGATATACGATTGCTTTTAATAAATTTTTCCTTGAATTGCTCATCGTTGTTTACGGAAAAAACTCCAAGTTTGATATTCGGAAATAATTTTCCAATACCGTTTATCCATCTTTCCCATTCCTGAATAGACATCTTTTCATCGATATTGGCAAAAATTATGGCGTCTGGATATTTTTTTAACACTTTTTCCAGACGCGTATGATTTTTCGCCGCATATACTTCAAATTCATGCTGTGCAAGTTCTGTAATTACCTGATTCACCATTGAATTTGTTGGATAGAGAAAAAATACTTTTTTTCCTGTAAATTCAGCAACGCTTGAATTTTCATTATCCATTTCAATTCCTATCTAAAACTTACAAGTTCCATTTCAAATACTAAAAAGCTGTTGGCAGGAATAATACCGCCCACTTCCCTGTCTCCGTAAGCAAGTTCCGGCGGGATAACAACAAGGCGTTTTTCTCCAAGCCTCATATCCATAACAGTTTCGTCCCAACCTTCTATTACTCTTCCGGTTCCAACCGCGAATTCAATAGGCTGTCCCCTTAAACTGGAATCATCAAAAACTGTGCCGTTAAGAAGACGTCCGACATAATTAACCCTGACAGTTCTGCCTGCCGCAGGTTTGTCGCCTGACCCTTGTCTTTGTATAATGTAGCGAATCCCGGAAGAGGTCATTTGCGCATTCGGATAATCGGCATTTATTTTGGCAATAATTTCCTGACGCTGAGCCTGAAATCTGTTTTGGTTTGCCTGGCTTATCTGACCCAGCAATCTGTCAAAATTTTCCTGATCTGCTTTAAATGCGCTTGCATTCTGCCCGTTACGGATAATTGTAATCCTTTCTATTTTATCGCCCTGCATGGTTGTATTTACTATATTTTGCCCCTGAACTACATGTCCAAAAACAGTATGCCGCCCGTCCAAATGAGGAGTAGGAACAATAGTTATAAAAAACTGACTGCCGTTTGTGCCGGGCCCCGCATTTGCCATTGAAAGTATGCCGGGTTTGTCATGTTTTAAGGAAGGATCGATTTCGTCCGGAAAACGATAGCCCGGTCCGCCCATGCCGTTTCCCTGCGGACAGCCGCCCTGGATCATAAAATCTGAACCATCACCGTTCGCTCTGGAAATAACACGGTGAAAATTAAGCCCGTCGTAATAGCGCTTTCCCCTGGAAGCGTTCATATTACCTTCTGCCAATGCAACAAAGTTGCATACCGTAAGAGGTGTTTTTTCATATTCAAGACGTACAACTATCTCTCCGCGATTGGTTGTAATTCGGGCAAAAAGCCCTTCCCCGAGATTCTGATTTTGAGCATCAGCTTTACAGACAGCGCACATAATTAATACCACCCCAACTAAAATACAAATTGATAATTTATTGTTTTTCATGGCTTTTATTGTATCATACCTCGAAAACCCTGGCAAGAGTGAAAAATGAAAGATCGCAGGTCTTTTCCTATCTTTCCACAGTAAAGGTTACGGCTTCTTCTTCATCGCCGTTTCTAACATTTAATGTGTTAAGACCCGTTTTACGGGAAAGAAAAAATACAAAAGGGCGGCCTGTAATGAATGTTTCGCCGTTATGCGTTACGTGTAATACATCATCATTTCCGCCGATTACTTCCACAGGAATATCATACATTCCGGCATTTGAAATATACACAAATCCGTCGCGGGGATTTATGATTTCCAGAGAGCGGGAGCCGTAATCAAGCGAACCCTGCCTGAAAGAAAATGCAAACCAGCTTTGATACTCTGCAGGATACACGGTTTCGCTTCTTCCGTTTATAATCATGTGCCAGGTGCATGTTTTTCTTTCTTCATCGTTATGTATATATTCGTTTATTACAGAAAGGCAGCCCGGGGACGGCTGCATTCCGGAGACCGAGCATATTCTTTTTAACTGCAAGTCATCCGGGACGCTGAAATTATGAATAATATTGGAACCTGTTCCGTGCAGCGCGTTAAGCGTATCACGTACAATTGCGGCGGGAACGGAGCTTCCTGTTTTATCCAAAACAGTTTCTCCCGTAAAATTTCCCATCCAGACCCCCGCAGTATATTTCATTGTCGCTCCAAGCGCTACGATACTTTGATATTGATTTGCCGTTCCTGTTTTAAAAATAGCGGGAAATGATGTCCTGAAACTCCTTCCCGCTCCAAAAGCCAGTACCCTTGCGCTGGAATCCGATAAAAACGAACAGATCAACCTCGCCGTATCAGCGGAAAAAACTCTTTGCCCGCTGCCCTTCTGTCCGTTTTTCTCCCATGTTACGGGCAGCAAAATACCATCACGCGGGAAAACACTGAATGCTCTTGTCAATTCCAAAAGACTTACAGGAGCGTTTCCCAATGCTAAACCCAATCCGGCAACCTGCGCAGAATTTATGATGGAATCAAATCCAAGCTCCAAAAGTTTATTAGTATAATTTTTTACACCAAGCCTGTATAACAAATAAACTGCCGGAATATTTAAACTTGAAGCAAGAGATGAACGCAGCAGCATAGGTCCGTTAAATCTATTATTAAAATTCTGCGGAATGTAAATCTCACTTTCACCAAAAGTCATTGGTATATCCGCAATCACATCCGATGGATTAAATCCCGCTTCCAGAGCCATTGCATACAGGAAAGGTTTCATGCTGCTTCCCGGCTGATTCAACGCAAGCACACCGTCAATCTGCCCCGCTGCTTCATTGTTAAAAAAATCCGCGCTTCCTGCCCATGCAAGAATTTCCGCCGTTTCATTGTCAATTACAACCGCGGAACCGTTGGTAAGGCGCGAAGAATAATACATTGTTACATTACCTGCTATTTTATCTTCAAGATAATGCTGAAGCGCAAGGTCTACAGAAAGATAAACTTGCGAATCTTTGGAATTTATATAACGTATAAGGTGGGGAACTTCAAATGGATACCTAAAACGCCGCGCAGATGAAATTGTATATTCAAAATCAAGCGCTTCAATTTGAGCAAGCAGCGGCCATTTACGCGCCAGTCTTTTGTTATCTGCAAATCTTGCCTGCAGTTCAGATGCCGCAGACAGGCAAATATCCGGATTTTCCAGAGGATTATAAAGGCTTGGGCGGCGCGGAATGACTGCAAGGCAGAAAATTTCTGAAGGAGACAGCATTGATATTTCGTTTGCAAAAAAAGTGCGCGCGGCAGATGTTACCCCTTCCGTACTAAAACCGAAAGGCAGGGAGTTTATATACAATTCTATTATTTCTTTTTTGGAAAGCCGCGTCTCCAGGCGCAGAGCATTTATCATTTCCGCAATTTTCCTGCTCCACCCTGTGCCAGTACTGCCGGAAATTATGCGAGATAGCTGCATGGTGATGGTTGACGCTCCGCTTACCCTCCTGCCCTTTGAAACATTTTGAAACAAGGCGCGCATAATTGCCAATCCATCAACTCCGGGATGCCGGTAAAAACGCCTGTCTTCAGAAAATACAAATACATCCTTTAGCGCTTCAGGTATTTCCTGAGGTTTCTCCCTGCGCAAACCTTCTGCAAGAGGTGTTATCTGCAACAACATTCCATAGCGGTCATAGTAGCGTACACTGTAAGGTCTTTGCAAAAACTGTTTTAGCTGCGGATACGGAGAAAACCGCAAAACAAGCCATACAAACGCAAACGCAGCCAAAATAAATACCGGTATAAATAATTTTTTATTCATTATTCAATTGTATATATTAACCCCTGGCTTCTGCCGAAAATTTCCGGTTCGTACATACACTCTGCCTGAACAGGCGGCGTGGGATACACTCCCCTTCTTGCAGTGCGGAAAAGGAAGCTTACCATTGTCTCTCCCCTGTAAAACCTGTCCCAGAAATATTGAATCTCGTTATCCATTATTGCCTGATGGCTTAACCAGTTGCCGGCAAACTGTTCATCATTATTTGTATCTTCATAGGAGGCAGTTGTTACAAAAGCCATGTCGAGAATTTCAGCGCCGGAAGGCACTGGAACACGAACCGCAAGATAATTGCGATCCCGCGATGAGGATACCCTAACCCTTGCGCGGTACGTTTTTCCGCTTTGTAAAGCAGAGCCTCTTATTTCCTCACCTGTGTTTACATCATAAATGGAAAGAAATACTCCGATACCTTCATCGCGGAAAGACTGCAGCTCCGCAGGTATCGCGTAACGAAGGGATGCAGTATAGTAAAGATTTCCGGTTCCGCTGCGCGTAAAATCAAGCTGGTGCATACTGTCCCTTGAAAGGTTTTTAATAACAGAATCGCCAAAATCAAATGTGCGCGTAACAGGTTTTGCTCCAAGCCCCCTGAATGTGCCCTCCAGAATTTCCGCAGAAGCAAGTTTTACATTTCCCCTTACGTCAATATTGGCAAGATTTTCCGCTCTTATAAGAGTATCTACCGCGCTTAAAACACGCACTGTTACTGCCGTGTTGGACCAATATCCTTTTTGGGAACGCTGATTTTCAAGCAGCGAATAAAGGAGCCTGGTATTTATTTCGTCGCCGGGAAACTGATGCGCAAAAAACTGCAATGTAAGCGCCAATTGTTCTGTCATTCCGCCGTAAAAACTATTCCGCTGTCTTTCCAAAGGATCTGTAATATCCGCGCCGCGGGCTGTCATGCGAACCAGATTACGCAGGCGTAAAGCTGTATTTTCCGCTTCATTTGCGCGGTTTATAGCCCGATAAGTCATTCCTACAAACGCAAGCACAGACGGATCAACATTATCACGGCTTAATATTTCCGCAAGACGCGACGGATCTACATTCTGCCCCAGCAGAGCCGTAACGTATAACATATAGGACTGTAAATATGATTGATAAACATAGTTATAAGAATCGGATCTCCATCTTTGCAAAGATTGATATTCGCGGTTCAGATAGTCTCTGAGAGCCGGTACGTTCAGCGAAGAGGGAATGCTTATCCTCTTGCTTCGCGCGATAGCGATAATATGCGCGATTCTAAGGCTGACATAAAAATCCGCTCTTGTGCCGGAGGGCCAATACGGAAATCCTCCGTTGGATAGCTGAATATTTGCCCAGTTTCTCAGTTCATTTTCCACTACACGGGCAGGGTTTGCAATTTCAGTATTTATGCTAAGAGCGTCCAGATATTCGCCGAAAACAACAAGAGGCATAACAACAGCGCTTCGCTGTTCAAGACAGCCGTAAGGATATTTAAAAAGGTAGGAAACAGCGGAATCCAGCAGGCTTAAACGCGTTGCGTCTAGCGAGACAGAAAGGCTTCCAACACCGTTATCTGCAAATGAAGGAATAATTAAACCTTCTGAACGGGAACTGCCTGTAACAGTACCCGTTGTAGTAACGGTTTCCATTATGTATGGGTGCTCTATTATCATTTCACGTACAAGCTTTTCGTTAAGAATATCAGAATTAATTGTAAAATTGAGGGTAACATTCCCCTGCCTTACCGCCGCAACATCAAAATAAACAACGGCATTTTCGCCGCTTCTTACAGTTACGCGCCGCTGCGCAGTTCCGTCAACAAAAGCCTGCCCCGGATTTTTTGAAAAACCTGTTGCGGCATCGTTTGCAAGAGGCTCTCCTATATCAAGCCTGACTGTCACAGTATGCGATGAAGAATCAAGATTTGTAATCAGTACGCCGGTTTCTGCCGTATCCCGTTCACGCAGGCGCCTTGGCACAAGTTCGCGTACATTGATCCTGTTCTGGGCTGCAATTTCACTTTCTTTAAGCGCAAAAAGATCTCCTCTAACTCCAAAAACAGTTACACGGTATATAGTAAGGTTATCCGGAAGTTTAAATTTGCACGTAACTTTGCCGTTTTCATCTGTAATTAACATTGGCTCAAAAACAGCTGTTGGATTAAAATCCTTGCGCTCTTCTATTTTGCTCTCCTCTGCGTCGCCTCCCATGCGGTCTCTGACATTATATGTTACAGGATCCATCAGCATAGACCGCGAATCTCCTCCGCTTACAAAGAGCGGGAAACGATAATTTGAATAAAAATGATTTATAGGGTCGGGCACACGGTAATTGATAAGATCCAAAACACCCCTGTCTACTGCCATAAGGGTAAGTTCAGAGCCCGGCAGAGGTCTTCCGTCCCTTGTCGCTGTCAGCGTCATTGTTACTTCTTCTCCGGGACGGTAAGTTTTTTTATCTGTTTGAATGCTTACGGAAAATGCCTTTGTGCGCGGATTTATATTCAGCCGCGTAACGCCGAAATATTCCTTTGGTTTATCCAAATCCGGGGTGCCGTATTCGTGAGTTGGAGGTCCTGATCGCACAGAATAGGAAGAAACAGCGACATATACAACTGGCACATAGTTACGTGCAATTGGAATATCAATTACAGAAACAGATTCTGTAAAATGACGCACTTCTTCAGTAAAAATGCCGTCTCTTTCTACGGTTATAAGATAGCGTCCGGAAGGAAGAGAACTTTGCAGCAATACTTTTGCAGTGTCTCCGGGTTCATACATATCCTGATCCGGAACAAGACGCAGTTCTGCCGGATCGTTCATGTTCCAGTAACCGCCGGATCCTGTAACATAAAAATACATTTCCGTAAGAGCGGTTCTGCCTTCCCTGTCTTTGGAAGAAACACGAAGAATATGAGAGCCTGCGGAAGACGGCGTCACCCTAATCGTATTATTCTGGATATTGATTATCTGAACACTGTCTGTCACCTGCTGGTGAATGTATTCATCATTTATATAACCGCTTACCCCGCGCTGCTGGACACGCTTCCATTCTTCGCGTATCAGCTCAACTTTAATCTGCCTTGCTCCTTCTCCGGTTTGCAGGAAAAGACTGTTACCGGAAGTTTTAACGCCCTGGGTATTCACTGTAATAAAATTGCAGGTAAACTCCTGCCCTGCGCGGACAAAACCGCCGGCAGTGCGGTTTAATCCTATGTAAAAACTTGCAGGATGCGCCGTCACCGAGCGGTATGCCGTAACCATTTGATTGCCGATATCAGTTACTCTCGCTTCCGCCTGGTAAACATAAGGCGCGCCAGTTACTTTGCTGCCTCCTGTTTTCTGAGTAATAGACGCTGTCCCCTGTCCGCTTAAAACTCCGTTTTCAGAAGCAATATGACGCATGCTGTCCCAGCCGCGGCGAGGTCCAAAAACAAAACCTTTTGTTTCCGCGCCTTGCGGCCTAAATACCGACATTTCCTCGTACCAAGCGCTTTCCCAGGTTGCGCCGGAAAGGCTTCCGCCGGAAAGATAATTTGCCCTTAAGGTAAGATTAATATCGTCACCTAATATAACAGCTTCCGGCGGAGAGGACAGAACTGCCTGAAACCTTAATCTTTCAAAAAACGCAACCGTTATGGGAATATTGGCAACAATTTCATTTATTTCCTGCGTTCCTGCGGCAGATGAAGCAACACGCCTGTATACAAGTCTGTAGGAACCGGGCAGAATATCTTCAGGTAAAGTTATCTGTCCGTAAAAACTGCCGGATTCGGTTGTTTCAGCCTCGATAGATGCAATCCTTGACGGTCTGTAGGAATTTTCTTCCAGTACAATTGAATAATTTCCGTTATAGAGAGTATACATCCCCAGGACCCTTGAACGATCTACTCCGCGGAATGTTATTGTCTCTCCGGGTTTGTAAAGACCGCGATCCGAAAACATAAAAGCAACAGGAACAATTTCTTCTGCACTTTGCGGAGAATCAAAATGAATACCGGCTCTCCACATGTTATGCGAAGAAGGACTGAATATTGCTTTATCTCCGTCTTTTTCTGCCAATACAAAAGGTGTGCGCCATACATTGCCAAAAATTGTACTGTTCCTTAAATCAAGAGCGTTCATGTTGATCACTGCAAGCCCGTTACTGTCTGTCGTTGCTTGGGCGAAGCTTTCAACAGAGGATAAATCATCGCTGTCATTAACCGCTGAATACGCAAGCAGTTTAACGCTTGCGCCCTGTACAGGGTTTCCGGTAGAAAGGCTTGTAACAAGGACGGTTGCCCTGTTAAAACCATAACGAACGGTTAAACCTAAATCTGTTACCTGTATACTAAAAGTATTTGCCTGCCTTCTTGTTCCCCTGAGAAAAGAATTATCATTTTGCCAGTTTACAGTTAACAATTCTATATTCGAATGAAACGCAATAAATCCTCTGCCCTGTTCATTCAAGAATCTGGAAAGATTTATATTTTCAAAATATTTGGTATTAACAGAATCGCCGGACAAATTAATACGGGGAACATTATTCCAGTTTCTTTCACGAGGTCTGTTATGAAAACTGTCGCCGCTGTATAAAAACGGATTTTTATCCGCGGCTATACTGTAATAGGAATTCCTTGTTATATTCTGATATTCAAAAAGATAACGCGGCGCAAATTGAGCTTCCAGCATAACCCGCGATCTGTAATCCAAAAAACTCACATTCCCTTCAGGCGGCGGTTCATCCGGCATAATAATATCTCCGATATACTGGGAGCTTAATTTCCTGCCGTATATATCTTCGACACCGGTGCCTACTAAAAGAAGAAAACGATCTCCAAAATCTACAGGAATATTGGAAATCCTTAATACATTTGAGAATACTTCAATGTCTTTGCTGTCTATTGTCATTGGCGGATCTGTTCTGATTGCGCCGCGAACTGAATTTTCATTTAAAGCATGGCTGAATCTTATCTCTACAATATTGCTGTATCTTCCGTAACCTGCTCTTCTGTAATGTTCTATTACATTAAAACGGCCCGGTGTTCCAAAACTATATGTCCTGTCCGTTTCTGTTCCGCGGCTTCCTGCCCGCGATTTTGCGCCGGCTTTTAAAGTAATCCTTACCTGTGATTCAAAATCAACAGGATCCTGTAATTCTGCGATAATTTTATATTCATCTGCCTGTTTTAGCGTAAATCTTTTTCTTTCTCCGGCAGCAGATCCCCTCTGCGCTGTTATTTCCAAAAATTGAGTTATATCAGATGCAAGCACCGGATAATTAAAAAGCAAACTGATGTTTTTTGCTGCCTCCGGGGGCACATTATTATTGTCAAAACGTAAATTTGTCCTTGCTCTCCATTCTTCACCGGGAACAACGCTTCTTATACCCAGCGTTTCCGTAACAAAAGTAAAAACCCTATCACCCGTAATTCTTTTTCCGCATAGAGATACCGCGTTATCTGCAACCGTAATTGTATAAATCTGCTGGCTCTGACACGGTTCTTCTCCTTCAAAACTTAAAAAACCTGTTCCATACCAGCGAAAAGATCCCTTTAAAGGAGGGCTAATCGTTACAAAAGGCGATGAAGCGCTTTTTTCGCCAAGACTTGCGATAGGCACCATCGGCTGCGAAAATATCACATATATGGACGGACGCTGTATAGCGGATGAATATTCTCCGCGCGGCCCCCAATCAATTACTGCAAGAGGTTCGTTATTATCACTTTGCACCTGGGTAAGGCGTTCACGCAATGAAGCTTCCTGCGCAATGCGAATTTCCTGAATCCTCTTCGCTTCTTTTACAGGGTCAAAATAAACGGTTTGGTAATCCGATAACCTGCGAAGTCCGCCGCCAGTAACGCTGCCCTGAGACGAACCTACGCCCGATAAATCAGACGCGCTTAAAGTTTCGGCTTCGCTTGCCGGTTCTGCTTTTAACGGACGGTAATCGAGGGTAAACGCCGCCTCTACAGCCGCATCATTTGTTAAGGATCTTTGCGCATTTCTGGAGTTTTCCGGCTCAGCAGAAGTAAATGTTTGCGCATTAACGGGCATATCGGGTATATCGCCTGTTACATTGCTTTTACACCCAAAGTATAAACATAAAACAATTATTGATATAAATACGGCTGTCTTTTTCATGACTCCCCCATTAATAGATTATCCCATGACAGCACATTCTTCGCAAGTGGATAGTTGACAGTTATATAGATAAACTATTACATTAAACACATGAGTGAGTACTTGATAAACGGGGGAGTTCCCTTAAATGGAACAATTAAAGTCAGCGGGAATAAAAACGCTGCTCTGCCCTGCATAGCCGCGGCGCTTTTAACCGATGAGCCGGTCATTTTACGCAATATTCCCGACATAGAAGATGTCCGGGTTATGCTGGATGTGTTTATTTCCCTTGGAGGGAAAGTAGAAAAGCCGGAACCTAATGTTATAAAGCTGCAATTACAGGATATAAAATCTTCTGAAATACCAAGGGAACAAGCAAAAAAAATAAGGGCATCGATACTTTTTGCAGGTCCGCTTTTGGCGCGGACAGGAAAGGTTATACTTCCGCCTCCCGGAGGAGACGTAATCGGAAGAAGAAGGCTGGATACTCACTTTTTGGTGCTTACGGAGTTAGGATCAAAAGTAAAGGTGAGCGATACATTTACTTTTACCGCAAAGTCCCTCATTGGAGCTGATATTTTTCTTGACGAAGCGTCTGTTACAGCGACAGAAAACGCAATTATGGCGGCGGCTCTTGCCGAGGGAAAAACCATTTTAACAAATGCAGCAAGCGAACCTCATGTGCAGGATCTTTGCAGGATGCTTGTAGAAATGGGCGTAAAAATCGAAGGGATAGGCTCCAATATACTTACAATTACCGGAGCAAAAAAACTTTCCGGCTGTGATTTTGAAATTGGCGCCGATTTCATGGAAGTTGGCTCCTTTATAGGACTTGCCGCAGTTACAGGCGGAGATCTTCATATACACGGAGCGCGCGCTCATGATATGCGCCCTGCTAAAATAGCATTTGGTAAATTGGGAATTGTCTGGGCTCATGAAGGAACTGTTATCCATGTGCCAAAAAACCAAAGCATGGAAGTAGATCATGATTTGGGAGGCATGATCCCCAAAATAGACGATGCTCCATGGCCGGGATTCCCGCCGGATCTTGTAAGCATTATAATCGTTGTTGCCACTCAGGTAAAAGGAACAGTTTTAATTCACGAAAAAATGTATGAATCCAGAATGTTCTTTGTAGATAAGCTCATTGGAATGGGAGCAAGAATTGTATTATGCGACCCGCACCGCGCCGTTATTTCCGGTCCAGCAAAACTGCACGGATCAGAATTGATAAGCCCGGATGTGCGCGCGGGAATGGCAATGCTTATCGCAGCCATGTGCGCCGAAGGAAAAAGCGTTATTCGCAATGTATACCAGATTGAACGCGGATACGAACATTTGGCGGACAGGCTCTCCTCGCTTGGAGCGCAGATACAGCGGATAGAATAAAGTGAAACTTGTTACAAGCGCGCAAATGCAGAAAATTGAACGGCTCGCGATAGAAGAGCTTGAAATCCCTTCTATCCTGCTCATGGAAAATGCCGCGATAGGACTTGTTAAACATTGCTTTAAGGCGCTAGGGGAATTAAAAAAACCAAAGGTATCAGTTGTTTGCGGACCCGGCAATAACGGAGGAGACGGGATGGCGCTTGCCCGTCTTCTGCATGTAAAAGGAATAGAAACAAATATAATACTTGCCGCAGATGTAAATGAAAAAGGCGACGCTGCCGTAAATTACGGGATAATCAAAAAACTAAAAATCCCTGTTGTTTCTCATGAACATATACAATCCGCGCTTGCTGCAAGCGACTTAACGGTAGATGCCGTATTCGGCACCGGATTGTCCAGAAATGCGCAAGGTTTTTTTAAAGACCTTATAGAAATGATTAACCGTTATGCGAAATATGTTATTTCTGTTGATATACCTTCCGGAGTTAACTCTGATACAGGACGTATCATGGGATGCGCTGTAAAAGCGGCGCAGACTGTAACATTTGGCTTTGCAAAAACAGGGCTTTACCTGTATCCCGGAGCCGAATACGCGGGAGAAATTCATATTGAAGATATTTCAATACCAAGCCAATTGCTTGACAGAGTAAAAACAAATGCGCAATTTCTTACAGACAGTGAAGCAAAAGAGCTGCTTCCGCCGCGAAAGCAGCGTTCCAATAAAGGCAGTTTCGGCAAAGCGGCAATTTTTGCAGGCTCAAATGAAATGCCCGGAGCCGCGGCTCTTGCCTGCAGCGCGGCATACGTGACAGGAGCAGGTCTTGTTTGCGCGTACGCTGTTTCTCATGCCGCATCTGTTGTGCATAAATGGCAGCGGGAAGTTATAACCCGCATTGTTCCTGATAAAGACGGAATGTTTTGCAGAGACGGCATAGCGCAGCTTGCAGAAGAGATTAACTCATCCGGCGTAATTGTTATTGGTCCTGGAATTGGACGTTGTCCCGATGTTACGGAGTTTGTTTTTGAACTTGTTAAAATTGCAAAAGCGCCTTTGGTATTGGATGCCGACGCGCTCTATGCCGTATCAGAAAATGTTAATATCCTAAAGACGCTTAAAGTTCCGTGCGTGATAACGCCTCATCCCGGAGAAATGAGCAGGCTGACAGGGCTTTCGGTATCCGATATCCTGGACAATGCAGCGGATACTGCCCTTAATTTTTCCAAAGAGTTTAATGTAATAACTTTGTTAAAGGATGCGCATACCATAATCGCAAATCCACAAGGCTCTTATAACATCAATACAACAGGCAGCAATGCGCTATCCAAAGCCGGAACCGGCGATGTACTAACAGGTATGATAGCGGGGTTTATCGCGCAGGGCGCTGATGTTTTTACAGCAAGTATACTTGGCGCGTATTATCACGGCAAATCAGGCGAAGCCGCCGCTTTGAGCAAATCAAATTACAGCGTCAGCGCCTCCTGCCTTCTTGATCATATCCCGGCTCTTTTGCGCTTGTCTTAAGGCAGACACTAGTTATCAAAACCAAGTTTTATTTTAGTATCACTAAAATATAATTCGATTTTTTCGCTGTTTTTAAATAAAACAGGAGTGTCTTTTATATGCTGATACACTTCTCCGTTAACATTTTCCTCTTCTACTGTATAATCATCGCTTGTGTATTTACCTTGCTGAACACAGATAATCTTTCCATCTGCGCTATTTGTAATATTCAGCCGTTTTTTCTCTGAATAATAAACAAATTTAAATCCGCTCATCTCAAATTCTTTGTTAACCGGCACTTCGTCATCTGCTGCCGCTTTTTCAATTTTTGGCTTTTTGCCGCTGATTTTAATAACCGCCTTGTCGGGTTTAGGCGGTTTTTCACTTGTTTCAAATTTAATAACAAGTTTATACAAATCATGCCATTCAGAAAGAGTTTCAAATTCAGCAAATTCTTTATCTTCCGGTATCATGTTCAGTCTTCTTTTATTAATTGCAAGCTGCATTTTATCTTCTTTGTTTTTCTTGTCTTCCCCGCTTGCTTCTGCCTGTTTTTCTTTATTTTTTATCCAGCGTTCTGTGCATTTTATTTTTAATTCTTCATTTTTTACATTTGTTTCCGCAAATTTATAATATTCCAGCGCATCCCTTCTGTGTCCTGCTATTTCTATGGCAGTCCCTATATCAATAATTAATTCTTCAGGAATAACCAATGTCCTGTAAACGGCATATTTTTTTATTATCTCTTCCCTTAAATATTCCCATATATCTTCATTTTCTACCGGCAGATCCCATGTTTTTATTCTTGAAAGAGCCGCTGCAATGTATAATATCATCCATGAATCATTTTTATCTTTGGCATTTCTCTCATCACGCATCAGATTCCAGATATCATCCCAATCTACTTCCCTTATTTTGCTTAATTTTTTTAAAACAAGAAATATATTGGAATATTTTTTATCACATAACAGAGACAGCTGCTGATAATAAGCAGGAGAGGAAAACATAGCAGAGAGCTCCAGCGCTTTATCTGCATCTTTTTGCATAATGAATGCTTCCGCAACCATAAACATTTGTTCTTCCGATAATTTAAAACCGGCATTTTTATTGTACTCATCTGTTATAACATTGTACTTTTTTATGGGTTTAAACAAAGAAATATTATCGGGATATTTTGTACAATATGCCCTGGATATGTTATATTTTTCATTGTTTTTATTTTCTTCCGGTTTTCCCCAATACTCAATTGCGGTTTCATAATCATTTAACGCATAGGCAACTTCTGCAATTTCTGCCGGTTCAACTTTCATCCCCTGATTATGAATATCTATTATTCTTCTAAGAATTATATGATCCGTATTTGCCGCTATCATTGTTTTTACTTTCTTTATAATAACATTTATAGCATCCTGCAATACTTTATGCATTTCATAGTCCGGAAATATTTCATCGCCCTTTATTGCATTGTATAATTCATTTCTTTTTGTCGCAGCAGTTGTGATCGCGTTAACTATTATCTCTTTTTTATCGCTAATTATCGCGGAAGAAGTTTCATTGAATATTTTATACGTATCATTTTTTTCTGTTATTTTTTCTATTTCCCTAAAACCTTCCTTGCAATTCGCAAGCCAGAATGATTTTACCGATTGGTCAATCCAGCCGGATTCAATGGACATTTTCCCCGCTTCAAGATACTTTCTGTCAAATATATACGCAATGGCTTCACATTTAGACGCTTCTGTATTCTGCTTAAGCCCCTTATAGCAGTTTGCAGCCTGCCTTAGCATAAATGAATTTCTGGATGAAATGCCGTTTTGCCTGAACTGAGAAGCAATCTCTTCCATATTTACATCGCTGTTTTCCAAAAATGAATGATACCCCTGAGTTAAAAGAAAAAGATCGTCGTTTAAAGACCAATGTTTTATATTACCGGAATTAATTTTATCCAAATTGCTGTTTATAATATTATTGTTTTTTGTAACATCCCATAATTTTTTCATGCCGTCTTCTGAATCAATAATTATCAATTGTTTTTTTGCCCTGCTTATCGCAACATAGGTTTTATTAATATAATATTCAAGAGGCAGCGTAACAGAAGTATCTTCGTTATCAGAGCCGTTAATCATTTTTTCTGAACATGTTTTTCCGAACCCGTATACAACAACACGGTTAAATTCCAGTCCTTTTGCAAGATTCGCGCTTAATACAATGTTTTTTGGAACGTCATTTTCTATAACAATATGTTTGCTTAATTCCGGGTCTTTCTTTATCCATTCAACTTCCTGCCCTTCTTCGCATGGAATAATAAAAACAGCGTCCGTTATTTTAAGTATATTTTCCCAAAAAACAGCATCGTTAGACGGAAAATAAACTACAGGTATATTTGACGGAATATTCCATGGTTTTTGCGGACGTAAACCTGTAATATTAAACCTTACAGCCCTGAATAATTGAAGCGTATTGCAAAATCTTACAATTGACGGAAGAGAACGGTAATTGTTTTCCAGCTCGCAGTAATTTAAATTTGTCTGTATAGGTTCTTTTGACGCCGCGGACAATGATAAGATAAATTTCTGCGTAAACCCGGCTTTTAACGCTTCCCATCTGAATCCTGTAGGATTTAATGTCTGCAATTCATCACCTGCAAAAGCAAACGGTATTGTGGAAATATCCTGTTTCTGCAAATCCCTGTCTGAATATATAGAAAGCCTGAAAAACAATTCCATGTCTACGCGCGTAAAATCCTGCGCTTCATCGCAGAAGATCCCCGGAAACACAGGTTTTGCAAGATTGTTCTCTATAATGTACCTTGCTAAATCCTGATCATCCCACAGCCTGTTTTTCTGTTTTACATCATTATACCATATCCAGACTTTATCGTAAATATATTTATAATCGTCTCTGCTTACAGTTTTTTGTTTTTCTTCAAGTTCTTCATAATCATCCGGATCAAGATAGCCGTCTGCATCCATTCCCTGAATATAAGTGCGGATAACATGCCAGCTAATATCAGGAGAATAATTTCTCATAACATTTTTGTCTGTTTTAAATTTATCCGTCCATAGGTCATGAAACCTGGTAAAGGTAATATAATTCATTTTATTAAACTTTTCCCGGTCTGCATCCGGAACAATAGATAATAAATATACTTTTAATTCCTTAAATGAATTTTTAAGCCTTTCCAGTATATTGTTATCCTGCTGCTGAACCTGTTCGCGCACCTTTTCATCAAAAGCGGTATTGCATTTAATAAGCCCTTTTACAAAGTTTTGCGCGCGCTGCAGCAATTCAGAATTATATGTAAAATATACAGGAGGATAATTTATTGTCTCCTTATATGAAATATACCTGGAAAAATAATCTGCAAATAAATACTGCAGCATGGTGGATTTACCGCTGCCAGCGCGTCCGTTAATAAACATGGGAAAAGCGCTTTTTTGGGTAAATGCCTTAAGAACGCTTATCTCTTCTTTGGACAATGTAAAATTACTCTGCGGATCTTTTTCTATATCCATCCAAAGAGAATCATCCGCTAATATATACTGCGGATAAGCCCTTTTTATTATGCTGATATTATCTTTAATATCCTGCTTCCAGTCTTCTACAACGCTTGCCGCGTTAATCGCATCCAAATTTTCTTCTTTAACAAGGTCTATAAGAGAAATACGTTTTTCTTCATTGTCTAAATCAAATATAATTTTTTCTCTTCTCTTGGAAATTTGCAGCTCATTAACATCATTTATATTTTTTTCGTAAATATCCTTGACAGTATCGTATATCCTCGGCAATATTGTAGAGAAAGGAGCCTGATTAATTGCTTTTACCCATTGATCAGATTCGCATATCAATGCTTCATTATCCAAATCATAATTGGTAGCGGCTGCGCTGTACAAATATGCCCTTTCGCTGTCTGACAGCGAAGGCTTATTGACAGGAGGTTCTTCTGCAACTGCTTTTTCCAGATATTCCTTTAAACTTTTCTGATCAATTTTGCCGTATAAATTTTCTCCGAATGTATTTGGATCACGCTGAAAATATACATAATCATTATCTCCCCTAATCATAATCGTTAAAAATATAATAACGGTATGGTCTTTTCCCGCAATGGTCCTGGGCTCTTCATAGGAAATTAACCTGCCCTGCTTGCTCCCGAATTTTTTCTTTACAGAATAATTGGTCGAGCCAAATCTTTCCAGTTTTGCTATATTTTGATCCCTTTCTATTGCATTCTTTAAACGCTGCAAATCCTGATCTAAAGTGTACTTCTTTGCTTCCTTTTGACAATACTCCGTAATATAAACGATATAAGCCATTATTCACTCTCCTTTAATTTATCCGGGTTTATGGTTACTCTTACTTCCATTACCCTTTGTTTAATTACCCTTAATACCTTTATGGATATATTTTCCCAGTTTAACACTTCCGCGCTGCGGGGCAGCCTGCCAAGGTTTTCCATAATCCAGTTTGCTACAGTTGTATCCGGAATTTCTTCGCCTGGAATAAAATCAGGACAGACAGCTTTAAGCATATCTTCAAAACTTAAACTGCCAAGCACAACCCAGCCGCCTTCGTCTTTTTTTACAGGTTCAATTATCTCATCGTGCTCATCCCAGATTTCACCAACCAGCTCCTCTACTATATCCTCAATCGTAACAATTCCAAGGGTGCCGCCATGCTCGTCCACTACTACAGCCATGTGCGATTGTTTTTTCTGCAATGTACGCAGGAGTTTTCCTATTTTAATGGTTTTAGTAATAAACACAACAGGTTTTTCTATCTCGCACAGGGTTTTTAAACCCTTCATTACTTCATGATAAAAATCCTTTAATAAAATAATGCCTGTTATATTATCAATTGTATCCTGAAAAACCGGCAGGCGGGAAAAGCCTGTTTCCATAAATTTTTTATCTATTTCTTCGATTGTGCTTGTTTTGGAAACTGCCTCTACATCAATTCGCGGAGTAAAAATACCGGAAACTTTAATATCATCAAATTCAATAACCTGACGAATCATCTGCTCTTCCTGAATATTTATGACTCCTTCCTGACGGACTTCTTCCACATATGTAAGAAGTTCATCTTCTGTTGTGCTGCGATCAACTTTAACAGGAAATATTTTCATAAGTAATTTTTTCCATGCGACAGTTAAATAATTAACAGGAGTAAGAATAAAAACAAAAAAACGCAAAAGCGGCGCAGAACGCAGAGCTGTCAATTCAGGAGTTTCCTTGGCAAGCGTTTTTGGAGAAATATCGCCAAAAACCAAAAGAAGGACAGTCATAACAAGGGTTGCTATACTTACGCCTTTTGACCCGAACAGGCTGATAAAAAGCGCGGTTGCAAGCGCAGAGGAAGCGATATTTACAACATTATTTCCTATCAGTACGGTGGAAAGGATTTTATCATAAGCTTCCAGCATTTTAAGAGCAAGACGGGCGCGCTTGCTCTTTGCGGCAAGATTTTTTAATTTTATCCGGTTAAGCGACGAAAAAGCCATTTCGCACGCGGAAAAAAACGCGGAAAAACACAATAACACAAACAGGGAAACAATCAGAGGCAGATAGTAAGAATTTGCCGAATCTTCCATACTGTAAGGCGCCGATCGGAATCGAACCGATGCATAACGGTTTTGCAGACCGCTCCCTTACCGCTTGGGTACGGCGCCTGATACCATTAAAATAATGTAAAATGAAATAAAAGTCAACCCCGTATATGGCACATTTTTGTGTTCTATAATAATATAATATAATGGCTAATTTATTTGATTATTTAAACTGGAGAGGCGACCTGGATTTTAAAGCATCGCCTCTCAATCCTGTTGATAATATCATCTTTTCCCAGCTTTCATACCTAACGCTTGATGGTATAGTCCCCGGTTTTGAAGACAAGGAAGGCATATCCATTGAACTTGCGATGAAAATTTTTAATGAAAAGCTGATTGGCAGTGACGGCATGAAACTAACATCCATTTTTAAGGATGATCCCAAATTGATCTATGTATTGGGAAATTCCAAACGGTTTGGAAATTGCCATCTTTTCGGGTTTGTTAACCATGTAGATACAAATCGTGAAATTCAATTTTCCGCGCTCGGCGTTCATACCAATGACGGCGGATGTTTTATCGCTTTTCGCGGAACAGATTCATCCATTATAGGCTGGAAAGAAAATTTTAATATGAGCTTTAAGGAGATAATTCCGTCTCAGATAGAAGCGGTAGCCTATCTTGAAAAAATTGCTTCCATGATAAAGGGACCTCTTCGTATAGGAGGGCACTCCAAAGGAGGGAACCCTGCCATTTACGCCGCTTCCCATTGCAGCAAAAAGATACAAAAGCGTATAACCGTAATTTACAGCAACGATTCGCCGGGTTTCCATGACAAGGTAATTTCCAGCGCGGGTTTTGCGGCAATTAAAGACCGGATTCGTTCCTATGTACCGCAAGCATCCGTTATAGGCATGGTTTTAAAACAAGGGTATGATAACACGGTAATAAGAAGTTCTCAAAGCGGTCTTTTACAGCACGATCTTTATTCCTGGGATGTTACATATAATGATTTGATTCACCTGAATAAATCAACCATAGGCAGCCGGTTTATAAATAAAACATTGCGCGAGTGGATGGAAAATCTTGATACCGAACGCAGCGAGCAATTTATCGAAGCCATGTACCACATTTTCAGCTCCGCGGATTTTAAATCAATTTATGAACTGGAAGTATCATGGTTTGCGACAGCCAGCCGTATTATTAAATCCTTAAGTCATATAGACTTGCCAACAAGAAGGCTTATCAGAAAAATTTTGATTGAACTTTTTCGTTCTGCGGGACGTAATATTGATACACTGTTAACCAATGAAAAATAAAAACGAGAATGGAAGCTTTGCGCTGGAAGTTCCTGCAGTACGCAGTTCTCCGCTGGATACGCCTGTTACACTCACCCCTGTAGACTGGAATAACAAACGTCTCTTTACACTGTTTTGGCCGTTAATAATTGAGCAGCTCCTTGTTGTTATGATAGGAATCGTAGACATGGTGATGGTAAGCTCTGTAGGCGAACATGCCGTTTCCGGCATATCACTTGTAGAAACGATAAATTTTTTAATAATTAACGCGTTTACCGCTATTGCAACAGGCGGCTCTGTAGTAGCAAGCCAGTATCTGGGACGCAAAGAGCAAAAGAACGCCTGTATTTCCGCAAGGCAGCTTGTTTATATAGCTGTATGTATTTCCCTAATAATGATGATCATTACCATCTTTACGCGCAGCCTGATGCTTAAAGCCATCTTTGGCAATATAGCAGATGATGTAATGCAATCTGCCAATATTTATTTTTTATTTATCGCGCTTTCGTATCCTTTTCTTGCGCTGTACACAGCCTCTGCGGCAATGTTCAGGAGCATGGGCAATTCAAAAGTCCCGATGCGGACGGTTGTACTTTTAAATATTTTTAACATTGGAGCAAACGCCCTCTTTATTTACGCCCTTAAACTGGGCGTAGCGGGAGCCGCTATATCAACATTTATAGGACGCGTTATAACTGCGTCTATATTAATTTATCTTTTAATGCGGGATAAAACACGCGTTATAAACCTTTCGGGTCTTTTTAAAATTAAACTGGAACCAGAGATGATAAAGCGTATTTTAAACATCGGCATTCCAAGCGGCCTTGAAGCTTCCATGTTTCAGATTGGCAAAATACTTGTAACAAGAATTTTTACCGTATTCGGAACCGCGGCAATTGCAGCCAATGCTGTCGGGGCGACAATCAATTCCATCGCGTTTATGCCCGGAAATGGTTTTGGAATAGGGCTTTTAATTGTCGCAAGCCAATGTATAGGAGCGGGTGATTTTGCTGCGGCAAAACGATATACAAAAAAGATAATGATTCTTTCGTATCTAACATATCTTTTTATTAACTTAAATATATTTATTTTTATGAAGCCTATTGTAGGTTTTTTTAACCTTTCCGCAGAAGCGACAGAATGGTGTTTATTATTTTTAAAAATACACTGTATAACATCAACATTATTCTGGTGTCCGTCTTTCGTACTTCCAAACGCGCTTAAAGCCGCGGGAGACGCGCGTTATGTCATGATCACTGCCTCCTGCACCATGTGGTTTATAAGGGTATGTCTGGCTTTTATCCTTGCCTTCCCTCTAGGACTTGGCCCTGCTGCCGTTTATTTAGCCATGGGAGCCGACTTCCTTTTTAGGGGAATATTTTTTGTTAAACGATGGTTAAGCAACAGGTGGATTGAAAAGAAGGTTTTATGATATAATATCTCCATGCGAATTGTTTCCTGGAATGTAAACGGAATCCGCGCAATAGAAAAGCGGGGGTTCTTTGACTGGCTAAGAAAAGACGACCCTGACATATTGTGCCTTAATGAAACAAAGGCAGAACCCGGGCAGCTCTCTCCTCTTTTTATTAACCCGGAAGGAACAAAATATTCATCTTTTTGGGCAAGCGCTAAAAAAAGAGGATATTCCGGCGTCGCGATATACACAAAAGAACAGCCGCAAAATGTGAATTTTATGGGCAAGCCTGAATTTGACGATGAAGGCCGCGTGCTTATAGCGGAATACAAAAAATTTTCCCTTATTGCGGCATACTTTCCAAATTCGCAGGATGAACGCAAAAGGCTTGATTACAAACTTGCATTTAATGACGCAATGCTTAAACTTTGCAATTCAATTGTAAAAAAGGGGCAGAATTTAATCCTGTGCGGAGATTACAATGTAGCGCATACCCCTATCGATCTTGCCCGTCCCAAAGCAAATGAAAACAGCGCGGGATATCTTCCGGAAGAACGCGCATGGATGGACAAGTTTTTAAAAGCCGGATTTATTGATACCTTCCGTCTTCTTCATCCGGCACAAACCGGCTGCTATACATGGTGGTCTTATATGGGGCAGGCTCGCGAAAAAAACGTCGGCTGGAGGATAGATTACCATTGCGTAAATGAAAACTTCATGCCCAATGTAAAATCTTCAATTATAAGACCCGATGTAACAGGATCGGATCATTGTCCTGTGGAAATACAAATAGGAAATTTAAAATGAGAATTAAATATAACGCGCCTACAGTTTTAACTTTCACATTGATATGCGCCGTAATACTGCTATTGTCGCAGACGCTTATTCCTAAACTGTCAATGCTTTGGTTTATGGTACCGGGGAAAAATCATTTCAGCATAACAAATATCAGAAACATAATAACATTATTCACTCATGTTTGCGGGCACGCCGACTGGCAGCATTTAATCAGCAATTTTACCCTTATACTGCTGATAGGTCCCATGCTGGAAGAAAATTACGGTTCGCGGCAGCTTCTATTAATGATTGTTATTACAGCGCTTGCAACCGGCATCTTAAACGTTCTGCTGTTTACAAGCGCGCTAATGGGGGCATCCGGCGTGGTATTTATGATGATTCTTTTATCCTCGTTTACCAATTTTTCCAAAGGAGAAATTCCCCTTACATTTATACTGGTATTAATTCTATATATGGGAGTCCAGCTCCTTGAATCTTTTAAATCTGAAAACAGCAATATTTCGCATTTTGCGCATATTATAGGCGGGTTGTGCGGAAGCTTCTTCGGCTTCTTCCGTCCGCCAAAAAGAGGTAAAAGTATATGAAAAAAGAATTTTTGCAGTTTGATCTGGTACGGGACAATTCGCTGAAACTTGCTCACCGCATATACAGCGAAGGATTTATTCCCGATGTAATTTATGTATCGCTGCGGGGCGGCGCGTATGTCGGCAACATAATAAGCGAGTACTTTAAAATTGTCCACAAGGGACAGCGCCCCGTGTACTATGCGGCAGTAGTGGCGCGCTCCTACACTGATGTCGCAAAAGCAGACAAAATAAAAGTAGACGGCTGGACGTATTCGCCTGAACACCTTCGTGTTGGAGACAGGGTGCTTTTAATAGACGACATTTTTGATTCAGGAAGAACCATTAACCATCTTGCTCAAATAATTATCGACAAGGGAATACCGCGCAAAGATTTAAAAATAGCGGTTCATGATTATAAATATTTTACAGATAAAGAAAAGCAGCTTCCTTTTCAGCCCGACTATTGGTGCCGAAAGCACGATGTATCTGTTCACGATGAGGGATACTGGATACATTACATGAGCCATGAACTTATGGGACTTACACAGTCAGAACTGGAAGAAAACTATTACAGCCGCGATCCTCAATTGCGTCCTGTCCTTGATGTAATACTTAAACCATGATTTGCGGCATTGACGAAGCGGGACGGGGGCCTTTAGCGGGACCTGTCTGCGCGGCAGCAGTAATTTTAAAAACTGATTTTAATTGCGCTATTTTAAATGATTCAAAAAAACTTTCTGCTTCAAGGCGCGAAGAATTACGGCAGCAAATTTATAAAGGCGCTCTTGCCTGGGGCATAGGCTGGGCGGAACATTCAGAGATAGACAGTATCAACATTTTACAGGCAAGCCTTTTGGCAATGAAAAGGGCATTTAATGACATGATGAGCAAATTTAATTTTCTTTCAGATGAAAATATAAATGCAATTGCGGACGGCACTTTTGTTCCTGATATCGGTTTTCCATGCACTGCAATGGTAAAAGCGGATGCGCAGGTTCCGCAGGTTATGGCTGCGTCAATCCTTGCCAAAACAGAAAGAGACATTTATATGCGCGAAATGGCAAAACTTTACCCGCAATACGGCTATGAAAAACACAAAGGCTACCCGACAAAAGCGCACCGCGAAGCAGTATTAAAATACGGACCTTCCCCTATTCAAAGAATAAGTTTTAAGGTTATGTTAAATAATGGCGCAGCTTTGCTATAACATCCGAAAAATCCAGCGGTTTTCCAAGATGGTTATTCATTCCGGCTTCCAGACACCTTTCTATATCTTCACGGAACACGTTAGCCGTCATGGCAACTATGCGGATATTCTGCGCCTGAGGTATTTTTAGGGCTCTTATTCTGCGTGTCGCTTCATAACCGTCCATTTCCGGCATTTGAATATCCATAAAAATAATATCGTACTTGTCCGGCGCTTCAGAAAACATCCTCACAGCCTCTTTGCCGTTTTCTGCCCAGTCAATTTCAATTTCTGTAGGACTTAAAAGTTCCATTACAATATCGCGGTTAATATCAACATCTTCTGCCAAAAGGATTTTGCGCCCCTTAAACATTCCTTCTATATTGCATTTCTCTTCTTCAATTTTTTTTCTGTCAATACCAAGCGCTTCATTCAGGATATCGGCAATATGCGAAGGAAACAGCGGCTTGGACAGGAATTTATCAACACCTGCCGCTCTTGCCGTTTTTTCTACATTTGTCCATTCAGCGGCAGTTATCATTATAACAATTGATTCTGATGAATCGTAATGCGCCTTTAATTCAGAAGCAAGCTGTATTCCATCCATCCCCGGCATCTTCCAGTCAATAAAATAAATATGGTATTTACCCTTTTCTTTTATAAGTTTTATTGCCTCTTCTCCGCTGATTGCGGTATCACAGTTAACCTTAAACTCATGGGAAATCTCCGCGAAATAATCCAGAATATCCCTGTCATCATCTACTACCATGATTCGTACATTATTTAAATTTACATCCGCGGATAAAAGCCCCTGATGAATTTGAACGCCCCGTTTTAAAGGAATAACAAAAGAAAAAGTTGAACCCTTGTTAATTTCTGATACCATCCAAATTCTGCCGTCCATTAGCTCAACTATATTTTTGGAAATAGTAAGCCCCAATCCTGTTCCGCCGTATTTGCGCGTCGTGCTTATTTCCGCCTGTTCAAAAGAGCTGAATATCCTCTCCTGCTGCTCTGCGCTTATGCCAATCCCGGTATCTGTGATGGAAAATTGTATTTTGCATAAACCGTCAACTTCATTTATATTACGCGCATCCAGAACAATGGAACCGTGCGGCGGTGTAAATTTAATGGCGTTTCCAAGCAGATTTGTAATTACCTGCGCTATCCTTTGTTCATCGCCAATCAGTGATTTTGGAATATTCGGATCAATGAATACGGTGAAATTCTGATGTTTTTCATCTACGCGGAAGTTTACAACATTAACAACCCTTTGCAGCATTCTTTCAAAAATAAATTCATGCACAGAAAGTTCAAATTTATTGGCTTCTATTTTAGACATATCCAAAATGTCATTAATTACACCTAACAAATGATTGGAAGCATCTTCTATTTTGGAAAAACAATGATCTTTGCGGCTAATATCCGGATTGGATTTTCCAATTGTTGTCATGCCGATAATGGCATTCATGGGAGTGCGGATTTCGTGGCTCATATTGGCAAGAAACGCGCTTTTATGCCTGCTCTCCCTGTCAGATTTGGATCTTGCGGCATCAACGCGGATTAAAATAACAACAAGCGCCGCGGCAAAAATAATTCCCAGCATAGTAAGTGTAAAAGCCATATTTGTAAGGCTTTCATAAAAAGGGCGCTCCGGAGTTAATAGCCCAAGATACCATCCATTTGAAAGTTTTCTGAAGAATGCAACAGTGGCTTCTCCTTTCCAGTTTACCATGGAGCGTTCAATAACATCATTTCCCTTTTCAAAATCGTCCATAAAAACAGAAAGCGGCATATCCGGATCCATTACATACAAATTTATAAATTCCGGATTTGCGTGCGCAATTACAGTTAAATCCTGACTGATAAGCATTCCGTATCCGCCCTGCTCTACCGCAATATTTACAACATTAGTGCCGATATCCCCGATATTGACTTCCAGAGCCACAACGCCTATACGGCGGCCATCATCATCTGTAATGCATTGGGAATATGTAACTACGCTATTTCCTGTTAAAAGACTTTCATACGGAGGCGTTTCTATAAGTTCGCCGCAATTTGCATCTGCCAGCAAAAACCAGGGACGTGTTACAGGATCATAATTAATCGGCATAACTCCCTTATTAAAAAGAAAAACAGGTTCTTTATCCGGAAGATAAAAATATCCCAGCATAACTACAGAACTCATAATACGTGAGCCGCTTGAATGAAAATAATCTGTAATATCATCAATGTAATTTTTAATAACTTCTGCAGATTCGCCGCGCATTATTATACCGCGTGCTGACTGGGAAAAACTCATAAAAACCATCTTTGGTTCCAAAAGGTCTGCTTCCAGCTGAGTTTGAGCGAAACTAAACACACTCTGAGCATTACGCACCAGGTTATGATGTACAGTTTCCCGCATATAAAAAAAACTTAAAAAAACCATTGCCGCGAAAGCAAGAATCGTAAAAATCACCTGTATATACAACGGACGTCTGGGCAGTATTTTCATCAAATTGTCCTCTCTCGTATACTTTTAATATCTTCTACATTATACTATAATATAAAATATTTGTCGGCTCCAAAAAACAAAATGTTGGAGTTTTTTTAGTCTTGGAGGTATATTATGTCACTGTCACTAAAAGGACGATCTTTGCTTACATTGCTGGATTTTTCACCGCAAGAAATTGAGTTTTTATTAAAACTGTCAAAAGAAGTTAAAAACGAGAATAAAAAAGGCTTGGTTTTCCGCCGTTTTGAAGGCAAAACCCTTGCCCTGCTCTTCGAAAAACGTTCTACCCGCACCAGATGCGCCTTTGAAACTGCATTCGGCGAAGAGGGCGGGCACCCGGTCTTTCTTTCAACCGCAGATATCCAGCTGGGCGCCAAGGAATCCATCGAGGACACAGCTCGCGTACTCGGCAGAATGTTCAGCGCGATACAGTACCGCGGCTTTAAGCAGGAAACCGCCGAAGCGCTTGCGAAATATTCAAATGTCCCGGTTTATAACGGGCTGACCGATCTTTATCACCCCACCCAGGCTCTGGCGGATTTTATGACACTGGAAGAAAGTTTCGGCTCTGTTAAAGGAAGAAAACTTTGCTTTGTGGGCGACGGCCGCAATAATGTAGCAAGATCCCTCATGGTAATAAGCGCAAAATTGGGAACGCATTTTACAGTTATAACGCCGGATGAACTAAATCCGGACGATGTGCTGCGTAAAAAATGCGCAGATCTTGCGGAAAAATCAGGAGCAGTTATTACTGTTACTCCCGATATAAACGCGGTAAAAGGCGCAGATGCAGTCTATACCGATGTATGGATTTCCATGGGTGAAGAAGATAAACGCGAAGAGAGGGTTAGTCTTTTAACTCCGTATCAGGTGAACCAAAAGCTGATGGATTTAACAGGCAGTAAAAACAGCATTTTCCTCCATTGTCTGCCGGCAGTAAAAGGCGAAGAAGTAACTGCCGATGTAATTGACGGCGCGCAAAGCAAAGCATGGGATCAGGCAGAAAACCGCAAGCATACAATTAAGGCTGTAATGCTTGCAACTTTAACAAAATTATAAATGGGAATTTTCAGCCGGCTTGGCACAATAATTAACAGTTACCTCAATGACTTTGGAGTGCAAACTTCAAGGGGTTACAAACCGTCAGGGGATCCGGATTATGACGCAGCCTATGATGAACTAAATGATTTTTTAAACGGCAATGAAAAAAGACGGGAACCTTTTGGCAAAACCAATACCGATGTTAAACTGCCTCCGCAAGAATTACGCGATGATTTTGAAAAACTGGGAGTTCCTTTCGGAGCAGATGAAGAAACATGCAAAACAGCATACAAGAAACTGCTTAAAGTGCACCATCCCGACCGTCATGCCGGGCATGAAGGCAATTATAAAAAAGCAACAGAAAGAGCAGCCAGAATAAACGCCTCATGGCAGAGGATCGCCAAATGGCATCAGGGAGGAAAATAATGGAACAACATTCATTAAAAATATTTACAGACGGCGGGTGTTCGGGGAACCCTGGTCCCGGCGGATGGGCATATGTTTTTGTTATGCAAACTTTTCAGGGGGAGCAGGTAATAGCCCAAAATATGGGATCAGAAAAAGAAACTACCAATAACAGAATGGAGCTGACTGCCGTAATCGAAGCGTTACGCGCATTTAAAACCATGCTGGATATACCACGCACAGCAGTTGTGTACACAGATTCACAGTATGTGCAAAAAGGCATTACAGAATGGATACGCGCATGGAAACGCAATTCATGGAGAACCAGCGATAAAAAACCTGTAAAAAATCAGGATCTTTGGACAATACTTGACGCGCTTGCAGGCGAATTGCCCGTAAAATGGGAATGGGTACAGGGCCATGCTGGGAATGAGTTTAATGAACTATGCGATGCCATGACACAGGAAGCAATTGCAATCAGCAAATATTAATGAATCTTTATTATTTTAATGTTTTTTAATTCACGGCGGATACCGGCAGGCATACCGTTGGCAAACCGCAATTCTATAATAGTTTCTTCAGCCTCTACGGTTACAGTTTGATGCTGAAGATCGTGCAGCTTATCCATTTCCTCTTTTACCGCATGCCATTCCGTTTCCGCCCCGGAAATTACAATTTCAGGAAACAGAGAAGTGCCCACAAGCCTTACAATCCCTGTTACCTGAATAGTTGGCGCCGCTTTTTCCCTGCTGCCGAATGCAAATAACATCGTAAAAGAAAAAACAAGTAAAACAAAAAATAAAATCTTTTTAATCATTAAAATTATTCCGCCTCATATAATCTCCGGCATCAATGCGGTACAGGAAACCTTCACGAACGGCAGAACGCCCTGATTCAACATAATAAGAAGCGCTTGCGGGAATGGGAACACCGGTTGTTGTCCCTGTTTCCGGTCTTCCTTTTTCAAATGTTCTTGGATTAAATTCATCATTTATATTATATGTAAGCAAAATACGATCAGGGGCAACCAATGTATCATGGACAGGAGTGCCGGTTTTGGATAAACTGGCGTATCTGATACTTGTTAACGATGGATCTACAGCAGGCATTGCGGTAAAACTTTCTGTCATTAAACTGTAAACACCTTCTCCGGGAGCAAGCGTAATACTGCTGGAAGTAAAAGAAGACATAGTCGGGGCTTTTATTTTTGATAATTCAGGATCGTTTTTATAGCCGTATTTTCCTGTTTCTTCATTCAGGTAATTCGCGGCAAGCCATGTTTTAAGCAATACATCCCAATTTGAATAACCTTCGCCGGGAATGAGCGTATTTAATACGGAGGTTACCGCACTATGATCCGTATGCGACGAAGCGCTTATTTTTTGGTAAATGCCGGCGGAATTACCTGCCTGTAATCTTAGCCACTGGAAAAAAAGATAAACCGTCGCGTAATCATCCATAACCGCATACGGGTTTTCATTTGAACGATTTCCCCACACGAAAAAATTATTACCTTTATCTATTAAACCGAAAGCAAGCCTCATGCCGCCTTTTTCTACTCTGCCGTTATCGTTATACCAATCTACTCTCATATCCAAATGTTCCTGTTTATAAACCCATTCGGCAGCAGAAGAAAGTCCTTCGTCTATCCACGTATCCATTGAATAAATAGTATTGCCAACCCTTCTTATTACTACACTATTAACAAAATTAATAAGATGCTGCATTTCATGCGCAAGGGTTGCCAGAGTATCTTCTACTTGCTGCTCCTCCATTCCCGGATATGTATCGATATAGATCATATCTCTCTGATTTGATCCAAAGGTAAATCTTGAACCTAAAACCAAATCTCCGTTCCAGAAATAACCCGCGACAAAAGCTCTGTTACTTATTTCGTTAAAATTATCCCTTATATCCAAAAGAAGAATGCAGAGTTTTCCGTCATTGTCTCCAAGCCAATCGGCTAATTCCATAGAATCCGAAAAGTTTCTTCCTGAATAATTAAAATCAGTCATTCCGAATTCATCCCGTATCTGTTCATGTATTAAATAATCATATTCAATTCCGACAAGCTCCGCTTTTTCTGTTCCTTGCAGGGTATTTTTTTCTACCCAAACATTGCAATAATTGCCTTCATAAAGAAGTTCGGCTGTCAGTCTGTAATGCCTGTCTCTGCTAAAATCATACGCCCAAAAATTACCGGACTGTTCCGGAAGCTCCGGCTCACACGACAGGAAAAACGAACAAATAATAAAAATTAAAAAAAGTGTTTTTTTCATCAGCGTCCATGACAATGTTTATATTTCTTCCCGCTTCCGCACGGGCAGGAATCATTACGCCCAACTTTTGGCTGGCTGCGCACTACGGTTGCTCCTTCCGGACGGCTTGCTCTTTCCATCGGCGAAGGACCTGTTTTTGTCTGGCTTCCTAAAGACTGGCTTCCAAAAGAAGCCATACTGCTATGACTTGCAGACTGATTAACACCGATGGAACGGCTTTTTCGCGGTCCATCTGTTACCTGAATACGAATAAGGTGCAGACGCGAAGCAATCTCCTGCCTTATTTCATCGATCATTGTGTCAAATATTCTGTATCCTTCAAGCTTATATTCTGTAAGCGGATTTTTTTGCGCATAATGGCGCAGGTATACGGCTTCCCTCAGAGCTTCCATGTTTTCAAGATGATCCAGCCACTTGCGATCCACAGCATGAAGATAATTATCACGTATTATTAAACTTAAATAATCATGTCCAATAAGAGCTTCCTTATCGTCCATATCTTTTTCCAGATCAGAGATTATCTGTTTTTCCAGAATTTCGGGGTTTTTAAAATCACTGCCGGCTAGTATATAGCCGAATTTGGTACGCAGGTTTTCCGCCAAATCCTTAATTGCCGCATTCACATCGCCTCTGGAAGCTGAATTGTATCCGTCTATCATATCCGCAACCATTGCCGCGGTTGCATTGTTTACACGCTGCTTTAGCTCCCTGTCCTGCAATATCGCGTCACGCTGTTCATAAATATATTTTCTCTGCTGATTAAGCACATCGTCATATTCAAGAAGGTGCTTGCGGATTTCAAAGTTGCGCTCCTCTACTTTTTTCTGCGCGTTTTCTATGCTTTTGTTTAACATTGGATGATTTATCGGGTCTCCGCCTTCCATGCCAATCCTTGACATGATGCTCTTCATCCTCTCTCCGCCGAAAAGACGCATAAGCTCATCGTCCATAGAGATGAAAAACCTGCTCTTCCCCGGATCTCCCTGTCTTCCAGAACGGCCTCTCAGCTGATTATCGATACGGCGGCTTTCATGCCTTTCCGTTCCTATAACATAAAGTCCTCCAAGAGCTTTTACTTCTTCATAATCTTTTTTCCATTTTTCGTATTCTTCGCGCAAAATAACATCTAACTGTTCCTGTGTCGCATTTGTTCCCGCGCGGCGGCGGGCGCGGTGTTCCGGGTTGCCTCCAAGCTTAATATCTGTTCCGCGTCCTGCCATGTTAGTTGCAATTGTAACAGAACCTTTTGCGCCCGCTTCCGCGATAATAAGCGCCTCGCGCGCGTGATTTTTTGCGTTTAATACTTCGTGACGAACGCCGCGGCGCGAAAGAAGAGCGGAAACTTTTTCTGACTTTTCGATAGAAACCGTACCGACAAGCATGGGCTGTCCCTTTTTATTCGCTTCCGCTATTTCGTCACATAACGCTTTGAATTTATCCGCTTCGTTTAAATAAACCAAATCATCTTCGTCTGCGCGGGCAACGGGCAGGTTTGTAGGAATTACTACAACTTCAAGTTTATATATTTTCGCAAACTCAACTGCTTCCGTATCCGCGGTTCCTGTCATGCCGGAAATTTTATTGTACAGCCTGAAATAATTCTGAAAAGTAATGGTCGCAAGCGTTCTGTTGCGCTGCGCTATTTTTATTCTTTGCTTTGCTTCGATTGCCTGATGAAGCCCGTCTGAATAACGCCTGCCGTGCAGGATACGTCCCGTAAATTCATCGACAATCTGAACCTGGCCGTCTTCCACAACATAGTCAACATCAATATGAAAAAGCTTGTGCGCCCTTAGAGCCTGTGTAAAATAGTGAATAAATTCAAAGTTTTCTTCGTCTACAATCGCGCCCTGAATAAGGTTTCGTTTTTTAAGTATTTCTTCGATATTGGCAAGCCCCTGGTTGCTGAAAGATATACTTTTGTTTTTTTCGTTTATCTTGTAATCGCCGATTACTTCCTCGCCTCTTGTTTCATCCGGATACTCGCCGTTTTCTTTTTTTTGTATTTCGCGAAGAGACCCCAAAAGCTTATCCACTTCCGCGAATTTAAAAGTATCATCTTCTGCCGCTCCGGAAATTATCAGCGGGGTGCGCGCTTCGTCAATTAAAATAGAATCGATTTCATCTACGATACAAAAATTATGAGAACGCTGAACGCGGACTTCTATATTGCTGTGCATATTGTCACGCAGATAATCAAAGCCAAACTCGTTATTTGTGCCGTAGGTAATATCGCAGGCATAATTTTCCTTGCGCAGCGCATTATCCATGTTTGAAAGAATCGTGCCAACCGTTAACCCAAGATAGCTGAAGATCGGCCTCATCCAGTCCGCATCGCGGCTTGCAAGATAGTCGTTAACAGTAACAACATGGATACCCTTGCCCGGAATGGCATTAAGGTAAGCCGCGGCAACAGACATCAATGTCTTGCCTTCGCCGGTTTTCATTTCTACGATTTTTCCCTGATGCAAAACAATGGAGCCGAGCACCTGAACATCATATGGACGCTCGCCGAGATTACGCCGCGCGGCTTCCCTTGCCAAAGCAAAAGCTTGAGGCAAAATACTGTCAAGGCTTTCGCCGTTTTTGTGCCGTTCGCGGAAATGCTCTGTTTGACGCGGAAATTCTTCTGCCGCAAGAGAGACAGCCCAGGCTTCCTTTTCATTAACTTTATGCAGTATCGGAAGAAGGGCTTTCAGATCCCTCTCATGCTGGGAACCAAAAAGCGCCTTTATTAATTTATCAAACATAAATACAGTTTATCAAATAATTAAAATAAAAACAACCTCATAAGGGCATTTATAATAATACCTATCGGAATAATCGTTATATTAAAATGATTTTGCACTATTAAAATAACAAATAAAACCGGCAACCCCAGTTTTCTTACTTTTATTTCGGTTTCATAGCTTATATTAAGCCCGGAAAAAATAATATGACTGCCGTCCAGCGGAGGAATTGGAAGCAGATTAAAAACAAATAAACCAAAATTGATGGAAGCGGCAGCATATAAAACAAGGTAAAGATTACTGATAAAATCAGTAAATTGAAAAGAGCGGATCATAAAACTTAAGAACAGGCACAATAATATACCAATAATCAGATTTGAAAGAGGACCAGCGGCGGCAATAAGCGCTTTATCCCGGCGGAGATTACGCAGGTTTTCGGGATTAAACTGCACAGGTTTTGCCCAGCCGAAACCTGCAAAAATAATAAACAATAAACCAATAATATCGATATGCTTTACCGGGTTTAAAGTGAGTCTGCCCTGATCTCGAGCAGTGCTGTCTCCCAATTTATAGGCGCAAAGAGCATGACAATACTCATGAACAGTAAGCCCCAAAATAATACCGGGAAGAAAATATACAATTCTTTGCCAATCCATAACTTTTAGATTATAGCACAAACACCCGATTAAGTAAGTATGATAATTGGACTTACAGGAGCATATTGCGCGGGAAAAAACCATGTCGCGTCAATACTGGAAAAACGCGGATTTCCCGTCCTGGATGCGGATAAACTTGGGCATGAGGTTCTGGAAAATGAAAAAGAGGCTGTTTTTGCGCGGTTCGGATATGACCTGAAAAAACCGGATAATTCCCTTAACAGGCGGCTTTTGGGGCAGCGGGTTTTTGGAAAACCCGAAGAACTTGCCGCGCTGGAAGCCATCATTCATCCAAAGGTAAACAATCTTGTCAAAGAATGGCTGGCTTCTCAAAGCGGACACTGTGTAATAAACGCGGCGCTTCTTCACAAATCGGCTATTTTTGAAAAACTGGAAAAAATTATCCTTGTAACTGCCCCATTTTTAACCCGGCTTTTAAGAGCCCTAAAACGCGATCGGCTTTCTTTACAGGAGGCTCTGAAGCGTTTTGCCAGCCAAAAAAACATATACGCACGATATTTATCTATCAATGCTAACCCTTTTTATGCCGAAACTTATAGAGTAGAGAACCCAGGATTTAGGAAACTGGAAAGAAGTATAGAAAAAATCATAGAGAGGATGAGTTAATATGGACAAAGAAATGAAAAAATTACTGTTGGTTGCGGTCTCTGTAGGTGTATTTTTACTCGTAACCATCACCGTTTCATTAATAATTTTAACACCCAAAGCGCAAACACGGGATACCGCGTTTTCCTCATCAGCTCCTTATACCAATGCAAGGCCAATTCCCGACATTATGAGCAATATGCCGGTGCAGCCTCTGGAAGAAGAAAGACAGGAAGCCGTAATCGCGATTGACAGATACGACGAGGACAGCGTAACAGTTCATATCCCCAGCCCCATAGCAGCAGCAATCCCTGAAGCGCCTGTTACAAGACCTGCAAATACAACCACTGTAAGAACAACCGAACCTGCCGTAAGAACAACACAGCCTGCCGCAAGAACAACTCAACCTGCAGCAAGAACGACACAGCCCGCCGCAAGAACAACACAGCCTGCCGCGAGAACAACGCCGGCATCTTCAAGAGCGGCAAATGATTTCTGGATTCAAACCGGAGCCTATCCTTCGATGGTCGGCGCGGAAGACGTCCGCGAGCGCCTTGCCTCCAACGGTCTTGTAGCCATTGTATCGGTATTTGAAGACGGCAGAACCTGGTACCGTGTACGGCTTGGTCCATATACATCTGAAAGGGAAGCCAACCATTGGCTGACCATAGTAAAATCCATAGACGGCTTCAGCGCAAGCCAGATAAGGCAAACAATCAGGCAGCAATAGCAGCGCTCCGGTTCGAATCCCTCATTTTTTTTACTTACAATAATTTTATTGTAGTGATTGGATACTTGCGTTTTTTTAATTTACCGGAGAGAGAGGGATTCGAACCCTCGGAGCCCTTGCGGGCTCAACGGTTTTCGAGACCGCCCGATTCAACCGCTCTCGCATCTCTCCTGTTGTAATATTTATGAAGCTGACACGATTCGAACGTGCGACCTCCAGATCCGCAATCTGAAACTCTATCCAGCTGAGCTACAGCTTCATTTAACCATACGGAGCAGGAGGGATTCGAACCCTCGGTACCCTTGCGGGGCACAACTCCTTAGCAGGGAGCCCGATTCGGCCTCTCTCGCACCGCTCCAAGTAGGACAATATTAACGGAGCAGGGGGGATTCGAACCCCCGGAACCTTGCGGCTCAACGGTTTTCAAGACCGCCTCCTTCAACCACTCGGACACCGCTCCAATACTGCAAATTATATAAAAAAACAGTGCCCCTTGTCCAGTATGTCAATCTTAGCGGATATCAGAAAATGGGTCAAGTGAGGAGACTCCTCATTTCCTGCGTTTTTTATCCTCTGTTTTCATTACAAAGGTTAGCACTTTTGCTGCCGCTTCCCAGCACCAGGGCGGGATAAAGTCGCCGGGTTTTGCGCTTGTTTCTAGCAGGGTAGCCAATGCCGCATCCTGTACTACAGCGATTCCGGCTTCTTCGGCTATGGCAATTATCCGTTCTGCTTCCCTGCCCTTTCCCGATGCCAGCAGTTCAGGAGCAGGATCGCCGGATGTATAACCAATGGCAGATGCAATCTTCTTTTTTCTCATCCTACATTACCTCGTCAATTGAGGATGACTGTTCTGCTTCGCATGGGAAATATTCTTCCGGTTCTGTTTTAACAAAAACACTTTCCGGCGGAATTTCCAGAGCCTCTGCCAATTCCTTTTTAAACTGCGCCTCTTTAAAACCTTTTTTGTCAAAGTGAACGGAAACTTTCATTGGTTTTTCCGCGGCAGTTTCAACTATAAATAACAGCTTTTCTTTTGATATTTCATTTTCAATTGATATATCCAGCGCCATGCAAATAGCGCGGTTGTCGTTTTCCAGCAATATTCTCATGGAAACAGCATATTCCCTGTCTTTGTCAAAAAAATTAAAGGGCAGCACAATCCATCTTCTGCCGTTTTTTCCGGGCAATTTGTTAAGAAGATCAAGCAATTTAACATTGCCGCTGTATTCATTCGCCATTTTTTTTAATTCAGCGGCGGTAATATCTTCGTCCTTTTGAATGTTTTTTTCTTCTTGATTGTTTTTTTCCCTGTTTTGCCGCCGGCGTTTTTGCAAATCAGGATCAATTGCCTGAGCATAAGCCTCAAGTCCTTTAACAGACAGTTCCGTTCCCTTGCTTTCCGCAGCAGCAGCGGCAAGTGAAAGCGCCTGCCGTAATTTGGAAATATCATCCCCCTTTGGCAGACTGACAGCGGAAAATGCCTGACGGCGAATCAAAGAGAGTGTTTCCTGTTTTAACGGCAAAGAAAAAAAACGCGCAAACGAGACAATAGATGATGAAAGTCTGTCACCTGCCGCTGCCGCTTTAACCGGAACAGATGCAAGGATATTGGATTTTATTATTTTAACAGCCTTTGAACCGGATACGGTTTTTATATTATCTGATAAATTTTTTTGTAAATTTATCTTTTCTATCATTTTAGCTCCGTATTTTTTCTGCTTCTTTTATAATCATATTTGTTATCTGCTGCGGTGTAAGATTATCTGTATCTATAATTAAATCCGCAAAATTATAATCATTTGTATCAATGCCGTAAATACGAAAATATCTTCCATGATCCTGCTTGTCTCGTTCTGCTGTAAAATCTGCTACTTCATTTAAATCGCCGCCTTCTCTGTTTACGATACGCTTAGCTCTTGTTTGCGCGCTTGCATCAAGGTATATTTTTAAATCAGCCTCTTTGAGCATCCAAATGGCAAGGCGTGAACCGAGCACGCATCCGCCGCTCTCCTGCGCCAGTTTTACCTGACGGGTATCTACTTCCCTGTCCCAGCTATCATCTTTTGCGGCAAGTTCAAGCACGGTTTTTAAATCCAGTCCCCTCTCTTCTGCAAGAGAACGAAATGTAAAATTAATAAAATGCAAACCAAGAGCATCGGAAGTCATTCTGCTGATAGTAGTGTTTCCGCATCCGCTTCTTCCGGAAATTGCAATTTTAATATTCTTTTTCATCATTTCCCTCTGTATTATTCAATATTTCTCAACTGCTCCCTTATATTTTCCAATGCTTCTTTCATTGTTACAACTTCGCTGCTTACTTCTATGATTGCGCTCTTGGAACCGATAGTATTTATTTCTCTGTTTATTTCCTGACTTAGAAAATCCAGTTTTTTCCCCGGACGTTTGTTTTTTTCTGTCTCGTTTCTGAATTCCTTTAAATGAGCAGTTAAACGGGAAATTTCTTCAGAAATGGTATATTTTAACAAAAGCGAAGCTGTTTCTGCAAGTATTCTGCTTTCATCTATCTTGTTTCCCAGCAATTCCTCAAAGCGCGTTTTTATATTGTCTTTTAATGTTTTTTCTGTCGCTGGAACAAAGACCAGGATATTTTTTAAAGATGTTTCAATTTTTCCAAGATTGATCAGTATATCCTCTTCTGTATGTTTTCCTTCCCTTTCGCGTTCAAATACAAATGCTTCCATCGCTTCGATTAACAGAGGCTTTATATTATCCCAGTATCGTTCTTCATCACGGTTTTTTTCAATTTCAAAAATACTGCTGGAAAGCAGAGTTTCCATCTTTAGAATAGATGAAATGCCCGGCTTCTCATCTAAATTCAGTTCCGCAGCAAGTTCTTTTATTGCGGTATAATAGGAATTTGCCGCGTTTTTATTTACGCTGATGTTTATTGGCAAATTATATTCGCGTATTCTTATAAAAACATCAATTTTTCCCCTGCCGCAGCATGAAGCTATAATTTCCCTAATTCTGGTTTCCAGCGCAGACAGCCAGGAAGGAAGATTTATCTGTACTTCCAGGTAGCGGTTGTTACAGCCTTTAATTTCTATAGATAAAGATAAATCCTGAGCGGTTTTTTCGCGATAGGCGTATCCTGTCATGCTAATCATAACAATCTCCAAAATGATTAAATAATTTTTTTCCAAGCGGCCAGTTGTTTCCGGCTCCAAGCGTTAAAAATATATCTGTTGGCTTTAATATTTTGCATAAAAAATCAAAAGCTTCGTCATATTCTTCATAGTAGTATGTTTCTCCATCTCTTGCTTCAGATGCTTTTTCAAAAAGCGTTTGTCCGTTAACTCCGCCTATATAGTTTTCTCTTGCAGACGCGTATATCTTATGAAAAAAAACAATATCCGCATCGTTAAAACAGGAAGCAAATTCTTCCAGCAGATGCGAAGTACGCGTATATGTATGCGACATAAAACTTACAATTAATCTGCGGTCCGGATAGAATGACTTAATTCCTTCCAGAGTTGTTTTTATTGCGGTAGGATGATGCCCGTAATCATCCATGAACATTATTCCGGCTGCCTCTCCTATTATTTCACTGCGCCGCTTTGAACTGCTGAAATTTTTAAGGGCGGTTTTTATTGATTGCATTTTCCCGTCTATTGATACATTTTCTTTTTTTGCCAATATTTCAGTTAAAGCCAAAGCGGCTGCGGCATTTAAAACCTCATGACGTCCTGGAATGCTTAATTCAAATTCGCACTTTATTCCCGCAAGAGAAAAAAAAGTTTTTTTATCTTTAACTTCAAAGGAAACAACACGGTAGTCTCCTTCTGCGGTAAAGCCATAGGGAATAAGCTCTATTTTACGTTTATCGTTTTTTATAATATCAGCTACTTCACTTGCGCCTGCGTCATCTGCGCAGTAGATTAACTGACCGCCCTGCGGAAGCAAACGGCAGTATTCAACAAAAGCATCACGTATGGAAATATAATTGGGGAAAAAATCCTGATGGTCACATTCTACAGAAGTTAATATTATCCGCCTGGGATGGAATGATAAAAAATGATTCCTGTATTCGCAGGTTTCTGCGATAAAATATTTGTCTCCAAGCGTTAATGTTGACATTTCGCCGAAATCCATTACAGCGCTTCCAACAAGTATTTGCGCAGGAAGAGAGGCAGCGCGCATCAGTACGCCGCACATTGCGGTTGTGGTAGTTTTTCCGTGTACGCCGCTTACACCGGCTGCGTCAAATTTTTTTGACCATAAGCCAAGCGCATCACTATATTTTAGCGCTGGGATAGCAAGTTCTTTCGCTCTTGCAAGTTCGGGATTCGTATCCGCGCTGTATGCGGCGGAATGAATAACCATATCAATATCTTTGGTAATTCTGGATGGATCAAAATTCTCATAATAGGGAATGTTCATTTTTTTTAGAATTTTATCTGTATAAAATTCTTCCGGAATATCACTGCCGCAAACCTTTAACCCGGATGCCTGCAGCAGCTCAGCGAGAGGACAAACGCCCGTACCCTTAATCCCGACAAAATAAACCGAAGAAAACGGTTTAAATACATCTTCTGTCAACATAATATATTCTACCCTGCTAGTTGACAAAATATCAATATTTATTAGAATAAAATCGGGGTTTTTAATGATAATTAATGCCGTTATAATGAAATTCCTGAGACTATAATGCTTACAGATGCCCATTGCCATCCTTATGACCTTTCCAAAATCTCTCTGGAAAGCGCCCAGGAACAAAGGCTTTCCGGAGTGCTGGCGGCTGCAAGCGCCTGCAGCGAAGAGGAATTTCTCTATAACGAAGAATTATCGCGTAACACACCTCTTATTTTGTGTTTTGGCATTCATCCACAGCTGCCTTCTTTAAGACAGCCGGATGACAAATTGCCGGAAATGCTTGAATTACTGGCATCAGAAAAACGGATAGCCGCAATAGGTGAATGCGGGTTTGATCTTTACAATTCCCAATTTAAGGAGACGGAATTGCTGCAGGAGCATTTATTTTCCTTTCATCTGGAAATTGCTCTGCGTTATGACCTGCCTGTCGTTCTGCATGTCCGCCGCGCGATGCACAAAATATTCTCCTTAACAAAAACTTTGTCAAAATGCAAAACCGTTGTTTTTCATTCATGGCCAGGCACTTTAGAAGAAGCAAACGCTCTTTTAAAACAGGGAGTAAACGCTTATTTTTCATTCGGCAATATTATCATGCTTAATCATAAACGCGCAATGCGCTGCTGCGCCATGCTTCCTTTGCAAAGGCTTTTAACAGAGACAGATGCTCCGTATCAGATGCGAAAAGGACAATTATTTTCACATTGGCAGGATTTACATCTTATTCTGGAATCTGCGGCAGCCCTCCGCCGGGAAGCAGGAAATAATATTAATACAAAAGCGCTTGAAATTCAGATAGAAGATAATTTTAAAAAAGCGTATTTATTAAATTATTCCTGACCTTCAAGATCGTACTCTGCAAGTTTACGCAGCAAAGTTTTTCTTCCTATTTCCAGCACATCTGCGGCTTTGCTTTTATTTCCCTGACAATGAGAAAGCGTTTCGCGTATAATGCTTTTTTCACAATCTGCCATGTTTGAGCCAAGTTTTATATTTATCCATCCGTCTTCTGAAACCGAACGGAAAGCGGGAGGCAAATCGTCTACAGTAATAATATTTGATTGACACATAACAACTGCGCTTTCTATGCAATTGCGTAATTCGCGGATATTTCCCGGCCAATCATAGGCATAAAGGCGTGAACGGGCTTTTTCATGTATAGCATCAATTTTTTTTGCGTTTTCCTGCGCGAATTCCTTTAAAAAAGAAGCCGCCAAAAGCGGAATATCGTCTTTTCTTTCACGTAACGAAGGTACATGAATATTTACCACATTCAGGCGGAAGTAAAGATCTTCGCGGAAGTTTCCTTTTTCTATTTCTGTTTTTAAATCTTTATTTGTAGCGGCAATAATTCTTACATCTACTTCTACAGTTTTTTCTCCGCCCACCCTTTCAAATTTCTTTTCCTGCAAAACACGCAGCAATTTTATCTGAATATTCTGATCAATCTCTCCAATTTCATCCAGAAACAGGGTGCCTCCCGATGCCAGCTCAAACCTTCCTCTCCTTTGCGTTAATGCTCCCGTAAACGCTCCTTTTTCGTGTCCAAAAAGTTCGCTCTCCAAAAGCGTAGAAGAAAGCGCGGCGCAATGCACCTTAATAAGAGGCTTGTCTTTTCTTCCAGACAGCTCATGGATAGCATTTGCAACCAGCTCCTTTCCAACCCCTGATTCGCCTGTAATCATAATTGACGCTTTGGTAGATGACACCTTGTTTATGGTATCGAATATCTCCCGTATATTGCGCGAATTGCCTATAATCGATTTGAATTGTTTTTTTCGTTCAAGTTCTTCTTCCATCCTGCGATGCTGAAAAACAAGCTCGCGGTTATCAAGAGCGCGTTTTATTTTTAGGGAAAGATGATCCAAATCAACAGGTTTTGTAAGAAAATCCCAGGCGCCGTCCCTCATTGAAGCAACTGCGTTTTCTACAGTGCCGTGTCCTGTTAAAACAATTATTGGAAACGCCGGAACCTGCGATAGAATACGCTTCATTAGCTCTTCTCCGCCAAGACCCGGCATTTTTAAATCTGTTATTATTAAATCGATATCAACACTGTTAAAAAAACTCCATCCTTCCTCGCCGTTTTCCGCGCAGATAACTTCATAGCCATCATCGCGCAAATGTTCCGCAAGACCTTCGCGAATATTTTTTTCATCATCAATTACAAGAAGTCTGAATTTCAATTTTATCTCCTTATTGTTTTTCGTTATATGCAATTAGCCTCATTTCTTTTTGCGGTGTAGGCAGAATTATTCTAAAATCTGTTCCTGTACCCGGCTCGGAATCTACTGTTATCTCCCCTTGATGCTCTTTTATTATTTTATAAACCTGGGTAAGCCCCAGCCCTGTTCCTGTTTCTTTTGTAGAAAAATACGGTTCAAATATTTTTTCCAGATAATCCCTGCTTATCCCAACACCTGTATCACATATTGATATCCTTATCTCATTATCAATATAATTTGTCGCTATTGTTAAAACTCCGCCGTCCTGCATTGCAGATTTTGCATTTGTTACAAGATTAAGCAATGCTTGTTTAATATATCTTTCATCCAAAAGTATATCCGGTATATCCTCATCAAGTTCCAAAAGACACAGAATATTTGACTGCTCCAGTTCCAGGCGGACAAATTCTATTAATTGGCTGATTAATGTATTTATATTCGCATTCCGCAATTCCAAATTCATAGGTCTTACCGCAAAAAGAAAATCTACAACAATATGATTTAATCTTTCCACTTCTTCTTTTAAAACATCAAAATATCTGTCTATTTTATTGTCACTACAGGTTGAATTCTGCTTTGCCAGCGTTTTTTGCATCAACTGAAGATGAATGGAAATTGACCCCAATGGATTTTTAATTTCATGCGCGACGCCTGCAGCCAATGTTGTAAGACTTGCAAGATTTTCTGCCCTTCTGTGCCGGGATTCTTCTTTTCTCTTTTCTGTAATATCTTCTATATAAATTAAAGTGCCTGTAACAAGGCGTTCCTGAACAAGCGGAACAACATTTATGGATAAAAGTCTTGATGCAGCCGCGTTTGCACGTCCCTTGTGAACGATATCGAATTCCTTGTCTATTGCCTTATCACTGCTTAAAATAATTTCTTTTAAATATTCCACCAAAAGCTCGTCCATAATTGCAGACCAAATTTGCACGCCTTCGCTGTAATTAATCGGAATAAGCCTTTGAGCGCATTTATTTACCAAAACAAGGTTGTGGTTTTCGTCACAGACAAGAATTCCTACATCTATGGAATCGGATACTGTTTCAAGAAGGCTAATTTGTTCTACTGCGGAAATTAAAAGGTTACGATGCTGTTCTATATCGAGTTTATCAAGTTTTTTTAAAGCCCGCCGGAAAAAATTAACCATTTTTCCCCTCTTTAATGTTTTTTTTAAGATTATACAAAAACTCTTCCAGTGCGACAGTTTTATTAATATTTATAACATCTACAGCCATAACTGCCTCGTTTATATATTTTTTAAACATATCACAATAAACAATAAACTGAGGATTTTCTGCAGTTCGTAAAAATGAACCTATCATATCAAGGCAAATTTTCATAAAACGGGAAAATGAACCATCTTCAAAATTTTCTGATTGTTCGGCAATTACTTTAATTACATCCGAACTTCTGGCTGCGCGCGGAAGTTTAAGAGCTTCTGCAGAGTGCGCATAATATTCTTCTAGCTTACTAAAACATATTTTACCTGCGCCGGCTAAACGCGCAATGGAAACTATAAACCATGCTGCAAGCGGATATAATTTTTCCGCGCTTTGCGGCATAAAAGATTCCAGATACGCGCTTAATGATTTATCCGCGGTATCCAAAAATATCCTGCGGATAACTTCTTTTTCGCTTTCAATACTCCTTTTTAAAAAACGATAAGGGCGCAGCCGGGACAAAATAGTCGCCAGAATTTTTTCACGTCTTTGGGCTGTCAGCACAATGTTAACAGAAGCAGGCGGTTCTTCCAGCAGCTTTAACAGGGAATTGGCGGACTCTTCCCTCATATTTTCTGCGTTTTCAATAATAAACGTTTTTCGTTTACCGGTAGGCGCAAGATTACACCATTTTGACGCGCTCCTTATATGATCGATTGGAATTGTACCGCTTAATTTTCCTTCTTTTATCAGTGTAAGCGAATCGTTTACAAGAGAGCTGCAAAGTTTTTCAAGGGCTGATTTTTCGTGTTTTTCCGCGTCTATTGACAGGAACTCCCTTAATTTTTCGTCAAAAGACTGGAGAAGGGAGACGAGTTTTCTTAAATCATTGTCATCTTCCATGATAACAGGAGAAAAGCGCATCTGTAATTTACGGAGCGAACGGTAAAAAAGCAATTTTGCGCCTGTATTACGCAGAAAAGAAGAATGACATGCTGCAATTTCTGCGGAAAAAGAACGGTTGCCCAGTATTAAAAGATCGTCATGCTGAAGATAACGATGCCGTTCACAGCAGAGGCATGAACATTTCCAAGCACCTTTTTCTTCGCATGAAAGAACACGAGCAAGTTCAAGCGCGGCGCTTCCTTTTCCTGATTCGCCTGGTCCAAAAAACAGCAGGGAAGGAGCCAAACTACAGTTAATTATATTATCTCTTAATTGAAGGACAGCGCCCTGCTCTATTATATTTTCAAACATTTGTTAAACTCTCAGTCCCTGTTATTAAAGGCAAAAGCATTTTTGCAAAAAAACTGCCCTCTAAAATAGCAGATGCATCAAATAACGGCTGAATCCGCAAAACAAACAAAATAAGGCTAACCACAGCTATTCCCTCTGCAAAACCAAAAATTATCCCTAAAAATTTATCTGCTCCGCCAAGTTTAATTCCATTAATAATTCCTTTAAGTATAATCTCCAGTATTTTTACAATTATAAAAACAATTAAAAACAGCGCAACAAAAGCAATTACTTCCGGAATTGTGCTTAAACCCGGCCAAAAAGTTTCTCTTAAAAACTCAGCGCCGTTTTTATAGAAAAACAATGATGCAAGAAGCCCGAGTATAAAAGCTGCCATTGTTAAAAGTTCGCTTATAAAACCTTTTATAAAACAGCGAATCACAAATAGAATAATCAGCAATATAAAAACAACATCCAGTACACTTACACTCATTTTATCCTTCTTTACATTTTTTTATTTCTTCTGCCAAAATTTCCGCAATTTGCTTTGCCCCGCCGCAAGTTCCAATTTTTAACGAGGCTGCGGCATAACTTTCTCTTTTTGCAGAATCCCGCGCAAAAGAATTAATGTCATCCAAAAGAAGTTTCACGTCAACAGCATGATTACCGCAAGAAAAAAACACATGCGCCGCGTCCGCATCCCTAAAATACCGCGCGTTTTCTACCTGATCTCCCCTTGTACCGGAACCTCTTAAAGGAATAAGCAGCATGGGTTTTCCCAAAAATGCCCACTCCCAAATTCCGGCGCCGCTTCTGCCCATTACTAGTTCTGCCGCAGCCATTATATGAGGCATTTCCTCCCTGATATACGCAAAAGGTTTATATCTTTGAGAAGCGGGAATATCCCATTTTTGACCGGGACCTGTTTGATGCACCACAACATAGGTTTCCGTAAGATATAAAAGCGCATCACGGACAAGATCATTTATTTCCTTTGCTCCCTGACTTCCGCCAAGCACTAAAAGGATCCTGGAATTTTCATCATTTTCCAATCCCAAAAAAGCCCTGCCTTTTGCCGCATCTGCACTATTAAAAATACCGCGCACAGGGTTTCCGCTTACCGTTATGAACTCACGAACTTTTTTATTAAAAAACTTTTTTGTATCTTCGTAAGCGGTAAAAATCCTGCCGCCTGTGCGTAATACAAAACGGGCATTTATTTTTGTCGCAAGTCCCGGGCTATAATCCGACTCATGAGTAAAAACAGGGATTTTAAGTGAAGCTGCCGCCGCGCAGGGAGGCACGCTAACAAATCCGCCCTTGGAAAAAAGCAGTACGGCTTTTTGTTTTTTTAGAATTTTTCTTGCCGTAAAAAAACCGGCTGTTACCCTGAAAATATCAAATATATTTTTAAAAGAAAAATAACGCCTTAGTTTCCCGGACGGCACACCGAAGAATTCTATCCCTTCTTCTTCCACAAGAGAGCGATCCATGCCGGAAGATGAACCAATCCAGAATAATCTTACATTAATAAGGCTTTTTAACTGCGCGGCAACAGCCAATCCCGGGTAAATATGCCCTCCTGTTCCCCCGCCTGTAAACGCAATGTTTATCATACAGGTATTATATCAAACAGAAGGGTTTTTCTCCAGTATTATTTTCTCGCTATCTCTGTAATACCTGTAACAAGACCTGCAAGATTTTGTATTTCTGACGGAATAATAATCTTTGTGGCTTGTCCGTCAGCGACTTTTTGCAGCGTTTCCAGGCTTTTTAATTTAATTAAGGGCTCATCGGCATTTACGCTTTTTAGCATATTAAGACCGTCTGCGGTTGCTTTCTGAACATTTAGAATTGCCTGTGCTTCACCTTCGGCTTCACGGATAGCGGCTTCTTTTGCGGCTTCCGCCTGCAGGATAACGGCTGCTTTTTCTGCTTCGGCTTTAAGGATAGCCGATGCCTTTTGACCTTCCGCGACAAGAATGGCAGATTGTTTTTCACCTTCGGCTTTAAGAATCGATTCGCGTCTTTCGCGCTCGGCTCTCATTTGTTTTTCCATCGCTTCCTGTATGCTTTTGGGCGGCGTAATATTTCTTACTTCTACACGGTTAACTTTAATACCCCAGGGGTCTGTCGCCTCGTCAAGAACCAAACGCATGCGATTGTTTATCATGTCACGGCTTGTCAGCGTTTCATCAAGTTCCAGTTCACCTATGATGTTTCTTAAAGTTGTTGTCGCAAGATTTTCTATCGCGTTAAAGGGATTTATAACGCCGTAAGTATAAAGTTTAGGATCTGTAATTTGCAGAAAAATTACGGTGTCAATCATCATTGTTACGTTATCCTTTGTAATAACAGGCTGGGGAGCAAAATCCGCAACTTGCTCTTTAAGGGTTACGCGGGCTGCAATCCTGTCAAGGAACGGCAGCTTGATATGGATACCTGTTCCCCATGTTGAACTGTATGCGCCGATTCTTTCGATTACGCAGGCATTTGACTGGGAAACAATTCTTACATTGGTAATAAGAACGAGCATAATAAAAGCAACCAAAACAATAAATACGGTTATCATAAATCACCTCTTTGATTATTTTCGATAGTATTGAGCGGGCAAACAATTGCCTGCACTCCTTCAATGCGTACTATCTCGCATTTGGTTCCTTCTGTTAAAGTTAATGAAGACCCGTCTTCCAGCCTTGCAGACCAAATTTGCCCGCTTACTTTTACTTCGCCCCTGTCAAATTCCGTAATTTGTTTTACAACAAGTGCTGTTTTTCCGACAAAACTGTCTACATTGGTTTTAACATTTCCTGTTTTGAATTTTTTTAACGCAAGCGGACGGGTAAAGAAAAGTAAAACAGCGGAAATTGCAAGAAAAATTAAAATTTGAAATTCAAACGGAATTGGCAGAAAAGAGATAAAAATTAAAACAAATGCTCCCAGCGCTAACCAGATTGTCGTAAGACCAAAGGTAATAGCTTCGATAATGGCAAATATAATTGTTAAACCAAGCCAAATCCAGTGAGGAGAAAGACCGCCGAAATCGAATAATAGGTACATACAGGCAATTTATAGTCTGGCAGGAAAAGTGTCAAGAGGGTAAATTCGATCACACAAATACAAATTACTTGTTTTTATTACGTTTTTTTCCAAGGAAGGCTCTTGCGGAAATACCGATTAGTTTTACCCACCAGGGTTCCATTTTTTTACTTACGGTTTTTAAATCTTTAATTATGGGAATTTTCTGGGGGCACAGAGGTTCGCATTTGCCGCATTGTGTACAAATAGAAGGGCTTGTGCTTTTTACCTGCGTAAGACCTGTGCTCGTCGCATATTGTTTCATTCCTTCCATAAAACCCATTGAATAAATCGCGTTATATGCGGAAAAAGAACCCGGAATGTTTACGCCTATAGGACATGGCATACAGTAATTACAGCCTGTACACCTAATTTTACAGGCACGTTTTAATGATTTAAGAACAGCGCTGTAAACAGATTTATCGGCTTCATTTAACATTCCTGTTTTGCAAACTTGCGCAAGAGAGATATTTTCTTCCAGCTGATCCATTGTGTTCATGCCGGAAAGAACTGATGTCACTTCCGCCTGATCCCACAGCCAATTAAGAGCCCAGCCTGCGGGCGACAGGTTTTTATCCGCATTTTTAAAAATTTTAACAGCCTCATTTGGCAAACCCGCAGCAAGCCTGCCTCCAAGCAGCGGTTCCATAACCACAACCGGCATTTTTTTGGACGCAGCCCGCAATCCTCTAACGCCTGCCTGAAAATTTTCGTCAAAATAATTATATTGAATCATTGCCATTTCCCAGTCATAAGCGTCAATAACTTCTAAAAAATCGCTTCCCGACCCGTGAAAAGAAAAACCAATCTGCCTTATAGCGCCCGATTTTTTCTTTTTTTGTATCCAGTCTTCTATTCCCCAATTTTTCAGCCTGCTCCATTGCTCCATATCGGATACCATGTGCAGCAGGTAGTAATCAATATAATTTGTTTTAAGCCTTTCCAGGGATTGGGCAAAATATTTATCAAAATCTACTGTCCTGCTTTCGCTTTTAAACAGTATAAGAGGCAGCTTGGTTGCGATAAAAACTTTTTCGCGGACATTGTTTTTTGCCAGAATAGAGCCAAGTGTTTCTTCGTTACCGGGATAAATCCATGCCGTATCAAAATAATTTACGCCCTTTTCTATTGAACGCATAACTATTTCTTCTGCTCTGCCGGCAAAACGCATACATCCAAAACTTAGAGCAGACAGCTTGTTGCCTGTCAATTTATCAATGCGGTACTGCAAATCAGCCTCGAATTAATCGTCGGTATCTTCTACAGTATATTCTTCCTGGACAACATTGGCGGCTTCCGCAATGGCTTCGGCTTCCTGTTTACGCCTGTCAAGAATTTCCTGCATATACTCATCCAAATTCTGTCCGTCTTCATCGAACAGCTTGATGTTACGGTAACGTTTCATTCCTGTGCCTGCCGGAATCGGATGACCTATAATGATGTTTTCTTTTAAGCCGCGAAGATAATCCGTTGAACCTGCGATTGCTGCATTTGTAAGCACCCTTGTTGTTTCCTGGAAACTTGCCGCAGAAAGGAAAGAGTCAATGTTAAGTGATGCTTTTGTAATGCCCTGGAACATCGGCTGAGCAATTGCAGGCTGTCCGCCTTCTGCCATTACACGCGCATTTTCTTCATGGAAACGGTATTTGTCAACAGAAGAGCCGTAAATAAATTTGGTATCTCCTACTTTCCATATAACAACCTTGCGCATCATCTGTCTTATTATAACGCCTATGTGCTTGTCGTTTATTGATACACCCTGCAGACGGTAAACATACTGTATTTCATCCATCAGATAACGCTGAAGTTTTCCTTCGCCCAGTATATAAAGCACATCATGCGGATTGATTGAACCCTGACAGAGGAGCTCTCCCGCTTCTACTGTATCCCCGTCACGTACCAAAAGTCTTTTGTTCATCGGGATAAGATGCGAAAATTCCCTGCCAAAATTATCAACTACGGTTACTTTCCGCTTGCCTTTTACAGGATCTTTAAATAACACTGTTCCGGAAACCTGCGCAAGAACCGCAGGGTTCTTGGGTTTACGCGCTTCAAAAAGCTCACTAACACGCGGAAGACCGGCTGTTATATCCATCGCTTTTGCGGATTCTTTTAAAGTTTTTGCAATAGTGCGTCCTTTACTGATCCTCTCGCCTTCATCAACCTGGATATAAGCGCCCGATGGCAGGAAGTAGGTAGCAACAGTATTATCATTGTCATCGGCTATGATGATACGCGGCTGTTTGCTTTCATGCTGGAATTCTGTTATGCGTTTTTCTGTATTGCCAAAATCATCTATTTCCTCTTTAAGGGTGGAATTAAGAATAATATCTTCGTATTTTACAGTTCCGCTTACTTCGGCAATAATAGGATCGCTAAAGGGATCGAATGTTGCTATCTTTTTATCCGCTTCTACAACCGAACCTTTTTTAACTTCAAAATCAGAACCGTTTCTGATTTCTATTTTTTGATCCCTGCCGATAAGATACAAAGTCTCTTCTTTATCATTCTTAATAACAAGAGCATATGATATTTCCGGAGAAGTAATATTTTCTGTACCTCTCTTTATAAGCACATCGCCGTGATCGATCCTTTTTCCGTCCTGAACCATCAATTTATCGCCGCGCTCCAGCTTATATTCCCTCATTACTTTGTTAACAATGGCATGACCTTTTCTGGTAAACAGCAAATGACCGTTATCAAGTTCTATTTTAGTACCCACAACATCTTTAATATACACAGGATATTTAAGCGTTATATTGTTATCTTCGCTGATCTTTGTAGCAACACCGCCGATATGGAAGGTCCTCATGGTAAGCTGGGTGCCCGGCTGCCCGATTGACTGCGCAGCAATGGTTCCAACTGCCTCTCCGATATCAACAGCGCGGTTTGTAGCAAGATTGCGCCCGTAACATTTACGGCAAACTCCGTATTTTGCTTCACAGGTAAGAACAGTTCTGATATATACAGTTTCAACTTTCGCATCAACAATCGCCTGGGCGAGCTCTTCTGTGATTTCCTCATTTACGTCCATAATCTGCTCGCCGGACATCGAATGCTTAACCCGTTCAAGGGTATATCTTCCGATAATACGATCTTTTAACGGTTCAATAATTTCTTCGCCCTGTTTTACAGCGGAATAGGTAATACCGTTAATTGTTCCGCAATCGTCTTCGTTTACAACCATATCCTGTGCAATATCAACAAGACGGCGTGTAAGATAACCGGCTTCCGCTGTTTTAAGAGCGGTATCTGCAAGACCTTTGCGCGCGCCGTTGGTTGAGATAAAGAATTCGATAACAGAAAGACCTTCCTTAAAGTTGGAACGGATTGGAAGTTCTATAATGTCTCCGGACGGCTTTGCCATAAGACCGCGCATACCTGCAAGCTGTCTTATCTGATTACGGCTTCCGCGCGCGCCGGAGTTCGCCATCATGTAGATGGAGTTAAATCCGTCTTTATCCGCTTTAAGGGTTTTCATTGTTATATCTGTCAGTTTTTCATTGGTTTTTGTCCAAACCTGAACAACCTGATTATAACGTTCTTCCGGTGTAATATCGCCGTTTATCCATTGCTGCTGAATAGACTCTACTTCCTTGTTTGCATTGTCTATCATTTCCGCTTTTTCTTTGGGGATAATTATATCATCCACGCCGATAGTAGCGCCGAATATTGTCGCATAACGATAGCCTGTTGATTTTATTGCATCCAGCATCTGCACGGTAGTCCATGAACCTTTATCATTAAATACAAATTCAATAAGAGCTCTAAGTTCTTTATCTTTAAGTTCATAATTTATAAACGGAAGATCGGAAGGAAGCTCTTCGTTAAACACAAGCCTGCCCGCAGATGTAATAATTGTACCGTCCGGGGAAATTTCCTCAATTTTGCCAAGGCTGTCCCGCGGATCTTGCAGCACCAAAACAGGAAGCTTGGGAGGTTTAAGGCGGATAGCGGCTTCCAAATCCAGCACCTTTCTGTCTACTGCCATAAGAACTTCTTCTGCGGATGAATAGTAAGGGATATTGTCCTTTGTTTCAGGTTTATTTGAACCTTTGCGTTTTGCTCCCTGTTTAATTCTTGTAAGGAAGTTTATGCCCAATACCATATCCTGAGACGGGAATACAATTGTTTTTCCGTTGGCAGGATTTAAAAGGTTGCGCGCGGAAAGCATCAGTGTCCAGCATTCCATTTGCGCGGCTTGCGTCAGCGGAACGTGCACTGCCATCTGATCGCCGTCAAAGTCTGCGTTAAAAGCATGACACACAAGCGGATGGAGCTTAATCGCTTTTCCTTCCACCAGCACCGGTTCAAATGCCTGAATACCGAGCCTGTGCAGAGTCGGAGCGCGGTTAAGAAGCACGGGATGTTCTTTTACAACCTCATCAAGAATTGCAAATACTTCCGGCGTTTCCTGCTCTACAAGCATTTTTGCTTTTTTAATATTAAAAACAACATCTTTATCTACAAGTTTTTTCATGATAAAGGGCTTGAATAATTCAAGCGCCATCTTTGTAGGAATACCGCACTGCCACATTCTAAGATCAGGACCTACTGTAATAACTGAACGTCCTGAATAGTCAACGCGCTTTCCAAGCGAATTCTGGCGGAAACGCCCCTGTTTTCCCTTGAGCATATCACTAATTGATTTAAGAGGCCGGTTTGCAGAACCCTTTACAACTTTCTTTTTCTTTGAATTGTCGAATAACGCATCAACTGCTTCCTGCAGCATACGTTTTTCGTTGCGGATAATGATATCGGGAGCCGTAAGACTTTGCAGCCTTTTAAGGCGGTTGTTCCGGTTTATTACCCTGCGGTATAAATCATTAAGATCGCTTGTAGCAAAACGCCCGCCGTCAAGCTGAACCATGGGACGCAGTTCCGGAGGAATTACAGGTATCACATTGAGGATCATCCATTGCGGTTTATTGTTGGAGCCGCGGAAATTTTCTACGATTTCGATCCGTTTAAGAAGACGCTTGTCGCTTTTGGTTCCCTTATCGATCATTTTCTGGCGCAGCTCTGCTGCCATTTGATCAAGATCCAGGTTTTCCAAAAGAACGCTGATTGCTTCCGCGCCCATACCGGCGGTAAAACCGCCGCCCAAACGTTCCTGCGCATAATATTCTTCTTCGGTAAGAAGCTGTCCTTTTTTTAAGCCGGTATCGCCGGAGTCTATTACAATATATTTTTCGTAGTAAAGAACAGATCTTAACTGACTTGTGGGAAGATCAAGGAGAAGCCCCATTCTGCTGGGTACCGAACGATAATACCATATATGAGATACGGGAGCTGCCAGTTCAATATGCCCCATCCTTTCGCGGCGGACTTTAAAGTGAGTAACTTCTACGCCGCACCGGTCGCAGATTACTCCCTTGTAACGGATAGATTTAAATTTTCCGCAGTAACATTCCCATTCTTTGGTTGTACCGAAGATTCGTTCGCAGAAAAGACCTTCTTTCTCCGGTCTCAGAGTCCGGTAATTGATAGTTTCCGGCTTTTTTACTTCGCCATAAGACCACGACCGGATTATTTCCGGAGAGGCCAACCGTATCATTATAGAATCAAAATCCTGAATATCCCGCATTCTTCCCGTCCCCTATAAAATAATTAAAAACTTCCAGACTTAGTAATAAGCTCTTCGTCTTTTTCTGTAAGTGGTATTTGTTTTCCCTTTATATCGTATATTGACAGATCCAGCGCAAGACCGCGCAATTCCTGAACAAGTACGTTAAACGACTCCGGAACACCCGCTGCCGTAGAAGGTTCGCCCTTTACGATAGATTCGTAAATTTTAGAACGTCCTGTCATATCATCGGACTTGATTGTTAAAAGTTCCTGCAGTGTGTTGGCAGCGCCGTAAGCTTCAAGCGCCCACACTTCCATTTCGCCCAACCTTTGTCCGCCGAACTGCGCTTTTCCGCCCAATGGCTGCTGTGTAACAAGCGAATACGGACCTGTGGAACGCGCATGCATCTTGTCATCAACAAGATGGTGCAGTTTAAGGAAGTAAATGATTCCGCAGAAAATAGGATTAACAAATTCTTCGCCGGTTTTACCGTCTCGTAAAACAGCCTTACTGGTAACTGGCAAGCCTGCTTCTTTAAGTTTTTCTTCTATTTGATCAGACGACGGCGACTGGAAAACAGGCGTAGAATACCATTCATCCAGAGTGGAACCTGCCCAGCCCAGTTCTGTTTCAAGAAGCTGTCCGATATTCATACGCGAAGGAACGCCAAGGGGTGTCAGACAAATATCAAGAGGGGTGCCGTCTTCCATGAAAGGCATATCTTCTTCGGGGAGAATTCTGGCTACAACGCCCTTGTTGCCGTGCCGCCCTGCCATCTTGTCCCCTTCGCGGAGTTTACGCTTGGTTGCGATTAAAACTTTAACAACCTCATCAACACCGGGGCTTAAGCTGTCCTGTTCTGTCCGTTTAAGCCGCTGGATATCTATAATTGTTCCGTCTATGCCATGAGGTACTTTAAGAGAAGTATCGCGCACTTCTTTTGCTTTTTCGCCAAAGATTGAATTAAGCAGTTTAAATTCCGGCGTAGTTTCTGTTTCGCTCTTTGGAGTAACCTTACCAACCAGAATATCGCCGGAACGGACTTTTGCGCCTACGCGGATAATGCCTTCACCGTCAAGATTATCAAGGCTTTTGTCGGATGTATTGGGAATATCACGCGTTATTTTTTCCGGTCCAAGTTTTGTTTCCCTTACCTCTACAATAAATTCTTTTATATGAATAGAAGTAAACATATCATCCTTAACTACTTTTTGGGAAATAAGGATTGAATCTTCATAGTTGTAACCGTTCCAGGGCATAAAGCCTACGAGAATATTGCGTCCAAGCGCAAGTTCTCCGTTCTGCGTAGCAGGTCCGTCAGCGATAACCTGTCCTGTTGATATTTTTTCGCCTATTTTAACAATAGGCCGCTGATTGTAGCATGTATCCTGATTGGTTCTCTGGAATTTAATAAGCTCATAAACATCATTTCCGTTTTCGTCGATAGAAACCTGCGTTGCGGGTTTGACCGCGCCTGCCCTATCCGGCTTTACAACAATTTCCTGTGCTGTTACGCGAAGAACAGTTCCGTTGCGGCGCGCTTTAACAAGCACTCCGGAATCGTAAGCGCATTTTCCTTCCATTCCCGTTCCTACGCGCGGCGCTTCCGGGAAAACCAAAGGCACAGCCTGACGCTGCATGTTTGATCCCATCAACGCGCGGTTTGCGTCATCATGTTCAAGGAAAGGAATAAGAGAGGCAGAAACAGAAATAATCTGTTTGGGAGAAACATCCATGTATTGAATATTTTCCGGAGAGCGGGTTATATAATCACCCTGACGGCGGCAGGAAATCTGATCATCTGCAAAAGAGCCGTTAGTATTTACTTTTGCGGAAGCCTGTGCAATGTAGTAACGGTCTTCATCCATTGCGGAAAGATATTCGATATCCTTTGTCGCAATACCCTTTACAACTTTACGATACGGCGTTTCCAAAAATCCGTATTCATTAACGCGCGTATAATTGGCAAGAGAAACAATAAGCCCGATGTTCGGACCTTCCGGCGTTTCAATGGGGCACATTCTGCCGTAATGTGTATAGTGAATTTCACGCACTTCAAAACCTGCCCTGTCGCGGGAAAGACCGCCGGGACCAAGCGCGTTAAGCCTTCTTTTGTGCGTAAGTTCCGCAAGCGGGTTTACCTGATCCATAAATTGAGACAACTGGCTCGACCCGAAAAATTCTTTAACGGCGGCAACAATCGGCTTTATGGAAATTAAATCCTGCGGCTTGATTGTATCGGTTTCTTTAAGGCTCATTCTTTCTTTCGCGATTCTTTCCATGCGGCTAAATGCAGTCTTCATTGCATTCGCCATCAATTCGCCTACTGAACGAATACGCCTGTTTCCAAGATGATCAATATCGTCGCTGTTTTCGTCGCCGACATATACCTTGATAAGGTGCTTCATGGTGGCAATAATATCATCATTGCAAAGAGTAAACTTATCCTTGGGAAGATCAAGATTGAATTTTTTATTTAGCTTATAACGGCCTACCTTGCCAAGATCGTAACGGCGTTCTGTAAAGAACATTCCCATAAGATCTTTTTCCGCCTGATCCACTGTAAAGGATTCGCCCGGCATAAGCGCGGAATATACATGCATTAAAGATTCTTCTTTTGTAGGTTCGCTTCCCGCTTCTTTTACAAATTTTATTTCTTCACGTTCAAAACAATTAAGAAGTATATCAGAATTAAGGGAATCTTCGGCGGTAAAATCAATGTAATTTACGGATTTAATATTAAATTTAATCAGCATATCAACATTGTGCGGATGAAGTTTATCTCCTGCCCTGAAAAGCACTTTTTCTTCGCCGGAACTTTCGTCTTTAATAAAAATTGACTGCGCAAGAACTTTGCCGGTAATTTTTTCTTTTGTTTCCCTGTCATCCTTAATTTTAAGAGCCGCGTCTTTATAAAAAACACTGATAATTTCTTCTCTTGTGCTGAATCCAAGCGTGCGCAGAAAGATGGTTCCCAATATGCGTTTTTTTCTGTCTATTTTTGCGTATATAAGTTCGCGTTTCTGGTCGATTTCAAACTCCAGCCAGGAACCGCGGTAGGGAATAATGCGTGAAGAAAAAACGCCTTTTTCATGACTGAAAATAACGCCGGGAGAACGGTGTATCTGCGATACTACAACTCTCTCCGCTCCGTTAATGATGAATGTGCCTCTTTCTGTTATGAGCGGCATATCACCCATATAGATATCTTTCTGGCGGTATTCGCCGGTTTGTGTAAAATACAGATTGATCCTTGCTTTAAGCGGAACAGAATATGTAAGGCCTTTTTGCTTACATTCCAGTTCCGTTACTTTTATATTATCCTCGTCAAAGGTGTAATATTCATAAAAAAGCTTCATATCCTCATTGGGGCTTTTAATAGGGAATGTGGTTTCAAATACTTCCTGCAGCCCCTGAGAAGCAGGTTTTTCGCCTTTACTGATTTTTTCTCTTTGTAAAAAACGCTCATAGGAATTGAGCTGGATATCAATAAGATCCGGCAGATCCATGACATTTTGAATATCTTTTCCAATATATTGGCGCTTATCGGTTTGCTTTACCTTGACCATTGTTTTCCCCTTCCTGTCTTAACTATAACATTTTTTTAATAGTTTGTGCAACTAACTTGCACCGGGTACGAATGCGCACAAAGGCGCACAAAGGATTTCCCTTCGTACGCCCTGCGGTATAAATTAATGAGAAAGCAAAAAGTTTATTGAATCTCAACGGTACCGCCTGCTGCGGTGATTACATCCTTGATTTTGCCTGCTTCGTCTTTGGAAATGCCTTCTTTAAGCGGTTTTGGAGCGCCTTCTACGAGGTCTTTTGCTTCTTTAAGTCCAAGACCGGTAACCGCGCGAACTTCCTTGATAACGGCAATTTTCTTTGCCTCATCAAACGCTTTAAGGATTACATTAAACTCGGTTTTTTCTTCCACCACGGGAGCTGCTGCTGCGCCGGCTGCTGCTACTGCAACAGGAGCTGCGGCTGAAACGCCGAATTTCTCTTCCATCATTTTTACCAGTTCGGAAACTTCCAGAACGGTCATGGATGCAATCGATTCTAAAATTTCTTCTTTTGTTGCTGCCATATTATCTTCTCCTGAATTTTGCTTAGCGCCTCATACGAAGCGCGTACCCGGCCAACCGGGCTCCCGGCTAACCGGGTTGTTTATATAAACCGACAGGAACGGCAGCTTTGAACTAAAGGGGCGAACGCCCCAGTTCCCCGAAGCCTGACGGTTAAAACACTTTTTAGGCTCCCTTTTTGTCTGCAATAGCCTTTATGGTACGAACCACACGGGACGGAACATCGTTCAGCGCGGCTGTTAAATTGCGCACAGGACCGTTCATTACCGACATAAGCATAGAGATAAGCTCCAGTCTGCCCGGCAGTTTAGAGAAAGCTTCGGTTTCTGCAGCCCCGTAAACGGTACCGCCGATCAGCGCTCCCTTAACCTGCAGCGCAGGCGCTTCCTTAAGGAAGTCGAAAAATATTTTCGCAACTTCATTTGCGTCCCTGGGAGTAATTGCTACGGCAGTAGGACCTACAAGGTAGGAGGATACATTAGGGGTATTCAATTGTTCAAACGCAATTCTTGCAAAATTGTTTTTTACGACTGTATATTCCACATCTTTAGTGCGAAGCTGTTTTCTAAGGTTTGTTATCTGTTCAACTGTAAGACCGCGGTAATCTGTAAAGATAAAATCCTGAGCAGCGCCCAATGATTCTTTTAATTCGCCAATGGCTTTGGTTTTATTTACCTGTACTTTTTTCGCTATAATAGCCATCTTGTATCTCCTTATTCCTGATCCTTCATGGCAACCCATACACCGGGTCCCATGGAAGATGATACTGAAACGGTCAGGATAAACTCGCCCTTTACGTCAACGGGGCGTTTGCGCTTAACTTCCGCCATTACAGCTTTGATATTTTCCGCAACCATCTGCGGCTCCATCGAAACTTTGCCGACAGCAAGATGCATTACGCCGGTTTTATCTGCCCTGAATTCAACACGGCCTTTTTTAAGTTCGGCTAATGTACCTTTAAGATCGAAGGTTACAGTTCCGGTTTTTGGATTTGGCATAAGACCTTTGCGTCCCAGTACCATACCAAGCTTACCAACATCTTTCATCATATCAGGGGTTGCCACCGCAACATCAAAATCTGTCCAGCCGCCCTTTACCTTTTCGATTAATTCTTCCGCGCCCACAAATGTCGCTCCGGCTTCCTGCGCTTCCTTTTCTTTTTCCGGTTTGCAGAAAACAAGAATCTTTTTCTCTCCGCGGAACTGGTTCGGAAGAACTACCGTATCACGAACAGACTGGCTCTTTTTAAGATTAAGTTTTACCGATAAATCCACCGTTTCATCAAACTTTGCATAAGCCATTGATTTAACAAATGTTAAAGCCTCGGTTAATTCATAAGCATTGCCGGCGATTATTTTTTTTACGCTTTCTCTGTATTTCTTTCCTCGTTTCATTTTTCCACCTCAACACCCATGGACCTTGCGGTTCCTGCGATAATCAATACCGCAGCATCAAGATCGTTTGCGGACAAGTCCGGCATTTTTGTTTTGGCAATATCTTCAAGCTGTGCTCTTGTAATTTTGCCAACCTTTTCCTTGTGAGGTTCTTTTGATCCCTTTTCAAGACCAATCGCTTTTTTAATCAATACAGAAGCGGGCGGGGTTTTAAGGATAAATGTAAATGTTTTATCCGCATAAACCGTGATTACAACCGGAATAACAAGACCCGGTTCCATGCTCTTTGTCCGGTCATTGAACTGCTGGACAAATGTCGGAGCGCTAACCCCATGGGGTCCCAGCGCAGGTCCTACAGGCGGCGCCGGCGTGGCTTTTCCCGCAGGACATTGCAGCTTGACATAAGCTGTAATTTTTTTCTTTGCCATTTAAAACTCCTTAGTGGTATGCATCCTTACGGATTCTTTACGAGGCGGCAACAGCCTCTCCCACATTTAATAAAGAACAAATATCAGAGAACAGTTGCTAATTGTTCTTTGCTCTTTGCAAAAAAAGCCTTTGGCTTTTTTTATACTTTTTCTACCTGCAGAAGATCCACTTCTACGGGGGCATTTCTGCCGAAAATACCAACCATCACTTTAAGCTTGTTCTTTTCCTGATTAACTTCTTCGATGGTTCCAACAAATGATTCAAACGGTCCGTCAATAATTTTAACCTGTTCGCCCGGAGTAAAGGTTTGCCTTGCGCGGACAGTTCGTTCTCCTTTAATTTCGCCGGATTTCTGCAGGATTGCCCTGGCTTCATCTGCGGACAGCGGCTGGGGTTTACGATCTGCGGGTGTTCCGACAAAACCTGTAACACCCTGAATTTTTTTAATTTTTGTACAGGGCATTTTCCATCCCATGTCACCAAGATCAGAATCAGGGAGATCCATTTCTATGAGAATATATCCGGGAAGGAATTTTCTGGTTAAAGTCCTTTTTTTTCCTTCTTTTACTTCGACGACTTCTTCGCTGGGGATTTTTACTTCACGAACGACATTCTTGTCCAGCTCCCCGTTTTCGAGCATCATGCGGATGGTTTTTTCTATTTTGTTTTCATATCCTGAATATGTATGCAGGACATACCAGCCAGTTGCCATTGTTTACCTTTTGCCTGAATTAAAAAATAGCTCTTACGCCCATGAGTAAGAGAAAATCTATCAATCCTAAAATAGCCGCGACAATCACGGTAGAAATAAGCACTACCTTGACAGAGCTAATTACATCATCCCTTCCAGGCCAAACTACTTTTTTAAGTTCAGCAACTGACCCTTTAACAAACTCTATAACTTTCTTCATGTAATCCCCTTAACTATAAACATCTCTCAAAACACGTTTTTAATCAATCACACAACCGTCTTTTGCATTTCGCAAAGCACACTCTATAACAGCGCTCACTCTGCTTCAGGCGCAGCAGGCTTCGCCTTCCATTCGGCAACATCCTGTTGCCTCATTCCAGGCCGGCCTTTCAGCCTGTCGGCGCCATCCATGGCGCCTTTTCCTTACGGCGGCTGAAAGGCTTCGAAGCCTGCTGTAGCCAATCACACAACCGTCTTTTGCATTTCGCAAAGCACACTCTATAACAGCGCTCACTCTGCTTCAGGCGCAGCAGGCTTCGAACCCGCGACCTGCGGTTTTGGAGACCGCCGCTCTACCAGCTGAGCTATACGCCTTGGTTCTTATTTAACCTTTGTCTCCTTGTGAATCGTATGTTTGCGATCATGCGGACAATATTTTTTAAATTCCAGTTTTTCCTGGATATTGCGCCTGTTTTTGCTGGTGGTATAATTGCGCCTCTTGCACTCACTGCACTGAAGAGCGATAAGCTCCACTACTGTCTTTTTGCTTGCCATAATAAACCTCTTAATTTTTAATAGCAGCCCTCAATCAGAATCGAACTGATCACCTCATCCTTACCATGGATGTGCTCTGCCAAATGAGCTATAAGGGCATCCCTATTGGTATCCCCCAAAAAGAGAGAGAACCTGCACATTTTACGCTGCCCTGCAAGATTACAAAAAATACGCTTTTTAGTCAATAGGTGATATGGCTTTTTTTTTAAATCTATATTACCATCCTGTAAGGGGGGAGATAATGTCTATACATATTGCTGCCAAGGAAGGGGATATAGCCGAGGTTATTTTGCTGCCCGGCGACCCGCTGCGGGCAAAATTTGTCGCTGAAAATTTCCTGGAAAATCCGGTTCAATACTCAAGTGTACGGAATATTCTGGGTTTTACGGGAATCTACAAGGGAAAAAAGGTCTCGGTACAGGGGACCGGCATGGGAATCCCCTCAATATCGATATATGTGAACGAATTATTCAGGGAATACGGCGTAAAACGCGCCATTCGTATCGGAACTGCCGGTTCTATCCACAAAGACGTGAAAATACGCGATTTAGTGCTTGCCATGTCTGCCTGCACCGATTCCGGCGCCAATAATATCCGGTTTGGCGGCAGAAATTACGCCCCCACAGCGGCTTTTTCCCTGCTAAAAACAGCCTGGGACATCGCCGTCTCCAAAGGATGGCAGCCAAAAGCAGGTCCTGTGGTATCCTCCGATATGTTCTATACAGAGGACCCCAACGAATGGAAAATTTGGGCTAAATTCGGCTGCCTTGCCCTGGAAATGGAATGTGCCGAACTCTACACTCTTGCCGCAAAATACAACCGCGAAGCCCTTGGCATTATGACCATTTCTGACAGCCTGATAACCGGCGAATGCACCTCCGCCGAAGAAAGGCAAAATACCTTTACCCGCATGATGGAGGTGGCATTAGAAACAGCGATAGCTAATTAAGATGTATGCCTAAAAATTTTATTTGGGGTCCTGTCGGCGGCCAAAAAGCACCGTGCGCTTCGCACACGGTACTTTTTGCCCCCGACACCCCTCAAGTATTATTCTGGGCATACATCTTAAATAGCGAGCGTTGATCTAATTTAATAAAAATAGTAAACTTGTGGTAAGCCCAGATGGTGGAATTGGTAGACACGCTGGTTTCAGGTACCAGTGCCTTCAAAAGCATGGAAGTTCGAGTCTTCTTCTGGGCAAATAAAAAAATAAAACAGCAAATAACATTTTCATTGTTAATATAATAAAAGATATCCGTACAGACTCGAACTTCCGAAGGGCGCGCCGACCGAATGGGAGGAATAGGCGCCATGGATGGCGCCGTCAGCGCCCGCAGGCGGCCCGGAAGCCTGAGGCAGGATGCCGAAGGCTGGAGGGGTTCGAGTCTTCTTCTGGGCAAATAACAAAAACAAAAGAGCAATGAATAATGAGAAATGAACAAAGTTATTGTTCGAAAACTTAACTTGAACCTACAAGCTAAACTTTCAAACCTCACTCTTTGCTCTTTGCTCTTTGTTCTTGGGTCATTATTCTTTATTCAAGATGCCAATATAAATAAAACAACATTGCCCGGCGGCAGCTATCGCACCGTAGAAGAGGCTTTGGAAGCATCGGCAAAAAAAGCCGCAGACCCTGACCGCAAACCTATTTCTCGGCACTTTGGAAAGCACAAAGGAATTTTTGGAGGCGATGGCGTAGCATATCAAAGGGCAATCCGTGATGAATGGGACTAATTTTGTCTTTGACTCCTGCGCTGTAATCAAATTGCTCAACCGCCAGTACGACCTTGAAGTATTGGGAATTAATGTTGATGAATCACAGTTTTTTACCAGTGTTATAGCGCGAATGGAACTGCTGTCAAAACGAAGTATGTCAAGCGATGAAAAACGGGATATAATTGATTTTTTAAGCGATCTAACTGTCGCGCCTCTTGATGAAAAAATCGAACAAATAGCTGTAGAAATTCGCAGAGATACTTCAGTAAAATTAC
>Ga0123356_10000196_pt1 | contig 69725 bp, 81 predicted proteins | sample TergutEmb28metaG_2_FD_92546 | JGI IMG/M metagenome (GOLD analysis project Ga0123356, IMG submission 92546) | Embiratermes neotenicus P3 segment gut microbial communities from Petit-Saut dam, French Guiana - Emb289 P3 | ecosystem: Host-associated > Arthropoda: Insects > Digestive system > Gut ...
AGGCGTTGACGCCGATAACACGGCGCACAAAGCTGCTGTATTATTTCTGCATAAAAGCGGTATAAAAAAGCATATCGAAATTAATATTGACAAGAAAATCCCGTTTATGGCGGGGCTCGGCGGCTCAAGCGCGGACGCGGCGGCGGTTTTGCTCGCGCTGAATAAGCTTTTCGGCGGGCTTTTTACTCTTGCCGAGCTTATGAAGCTCGGCGCGGAAATAGGCTCGGACGTGCCTTTTTGCATACACGGCGGCTTCGCGCTGTGCAAAGGGCGCGGAACAGAAATCGCAGAGGTTTTACCCCTCCCCGACTGCGTTTTTGTGATAATCAAGCCGGACTTCAGCTGCTCGTCAAAGGAAGCCTACGCGCTTTACGCGGCGAATCCGATTCCACCCACTGACATAAGCGTTCGCCCGTATTATAATATTTTTGAAAAATTATACAAAAATCCCGAAATCGACAGGATTAAACAGGAATTAATTACCTTAGGTGCGTCGGCGGCGAGCTTAACAGGCAGCGGAAGCGCGGTTTTCGGCGTGTTTGCAGACATGAAAGCGGCGCAGAGCGCGTTTTCGCGATTAAATTACACAAAAAAATTTATAGCACTACCTGTACTTGACAAACCATATTAGTTATAGTATAATTATTAGACGGATTAATTAACGAAAGCAGGGACATGATGATTGTTATCAATAACCATCTCGGAAGCGTGAGCATTACGCGCGGGTTTTTCACCTCGCTCATCAGCAATGCGGCAATCGGCTGTTACGGCGTTGCAGGCATGAATGCAGGAGGATTTTTGCAAAATGTGACGGAAGCTCTGCCGTTTCTGAAAAAGAAAAAAACGCCCGACAAGGGCGTGAATATAAGCTTTACGGACGGTAAAATTTACATTGATTTGCACATTACGGTGGTTTACGGGGTTAACGTTGCTTCAATCGTGAAGAGTATTCAGCACAAGGTAACCTACGTAACCGAGGAGCAGACGGGGATAAAGGTCGGGCGCGTTAACGTTTATGTAGACGCGATAAAATCGTAGGGAACGGATTAATCCGTTCCGAATCATAAATTTTTTCGGAGGAAGCAAGTTTTGACAATTAGCGGAAAAATGCTTAAAAGCGCGATTATATCAGGCGCGAATAATATTATCAACAACAAAGTCATGGTTGACGAAATGAACGTCTTCCCTGTTCCGGACGGCGATACAGGCACGAATATGTCGGCGACAATCAAAGCGGCATTAACCGAGCTGAGCCTACAGCCCGACGACGCGCATATCAGCGTAATAGCTGACACAGCGGCTTCGGCGATGCTGCGCGGCGCGAGAGGAAACTCGGGTGTTATATTATCACTGCTTTTCAGAGGGCTTTCAAAAGGGCTCGCAGGCAAAAGCGACGCTGACACAAAAGAGCTTATAAGCTCAATGAAAATGGGTGTTGACGCGGCTTACAAGTCGGTCATGAAGCCCACAGAGGGCACGATTCTGACTGTTGCGCGGGAAGCAATCGACGCCGCGCTTGCCAAAGCCGACAAAAAAGGCAGTCTTGAAGAGGTTCTTGAGGTTCTTCTCGCGGAAGCCGAAGCCTCGCTCGAGCGCACGCCCGAGCTTTTAGAAGTGCTCAAAAAAGCAGGCGTCGTAGACGCGGGCGGCATGGGCTACGTGGTTATTTTAAAAGGCATGAAGCAGGCTTTGACAGGCGGCGGAATCATCGAGCAGGCGGCGGCTTCCGCTGTTGAACAGGCTTCTGCGAACAAAGCAGGCTCGTTCGACATGGACATTGAATTTACTTACTGTACAGAATATTTGGTACTTAAAAAGCCCGACGTGACGGACGCGCTTCTTCTGCGCGCGCACCTTGAAACCATCGGCGACAGCGTGGTTGTTGTAGACGACGACGAGATTATCAAGGTTCACGTTCACACGGAAAACCCCGGAAACGCGCTTGAATCGGGACTTAAATTCGGCGCGCTTACGAACATAAAAATCGAAAACATGAAAGAACAGCATAAACAGGAAGCTATAAAAGCGGGTATTCACACGCCGCGCAAGCTTGCTCCCGAACGCCCCGAAAAGAAATACGGCTTCGTGGCTGTCGCGAACGGCGCAGGGATTGAAGGGCTGTTCAGCGACCTCGGCGTAGACAGAATCGTCCGTGGCGGGCAGACGCAGAACCCGTCAACGGAGGATATTCTCGAAGCTGTTTTGGCGACACCTGCGCATAATGTCTTCATTTTGCCTAATAACAAGAATATAATTATGGCGGCTGAACAAGTCACGAAGCTCGCCGACAGAAACGTCATAGTTCTGCAGTCGCGGACGATTCCGCAGGGGCTCGCGGCTATGCTCTGCTTTGATGAAGATATAGGTATAAGCGAAAACAGCGTGGCTATGACTAAGGCTCTTGACAACGTGGGAACTGGCTCGGTGACTTACGCGGCGCGCGATTCTCACTTCGAGGGTAAGAAGATTAAATCGGGTGAAATTTTAGCACTTGAAAACGGCAAGCTTGCCTTCACGGAAAAAGATGTTTCAAAGGCGTTAGTTAAGCTTACGCGCAAAATGATTAAGGGCGACACGAGTTATATTACCGTTATGTACGGCTCTGATGTCACTGACGAAGAAGCGGAAAAGGCTTTCGGCGTGCTCCGCGATAAAATCAGCGACGATATTGAAATCGGCTTAGTGAGCGGCGGACAGCCTGTGTATTATTATATTATTTCGGTTGAATAGGACAAAAACATGAAAAAAATACTTGTTTGCGAGGACGAAGCCGCTATACGCGACTTTGTTGTAATAAATCTGAAACGCGCCGACTACGAGGTGGTTGACGTGGATTCGGGCGAGGCAGGCTTTGATGAATTCAAAAAAGCCCTTGACGAAGACCGTCCGTTTGACGTTGCGCTGCTTGACATAATGATGCCGGGAATGGACGGCACGGAGCTTTGCAAGCTGATTCGCGAGGAAAGCCGCGAAATAGGCATTATCATGCTTTCCGCAAAGTCGCAGGAAATGGATAAAATCACCTGCCTTACAATAGGCGCAGACGACTACGTAACAAAGCCGTTTTCACCGTCAGAATTAGTTGCACGAGTAGACGCGATTTACCGCCGCGTGAGCCTTAACGCAGGCGCGGGCGCGAACTCAAAGGAGCTTGTTTCGGGGCCCTTCGCGGTTAATACTAAGAGCAGGGTAATCACAAAAGACGGCGAAGCGATTGACCTGACGCAGGTTGAATATCAAATCATGGAATATTTTATCAAGAACAGCGGCGTTGCGCTTGACAGAAAGAGCATTTTAGTGCATATTTGGGGTGAAGCGTATTTCGGCGACGACAAAATCGTTGACGTTAATATAAGAAGACTGCGCATGAAGGTGGAAAGCGACCCGTCGAACCCGGTTTTTATTCAGACTGTGTGGGGCTTCGGATACAAATGGCAGAGCGGCAATGGCTCGTAAAAGTATAGCGGCAAGATGGTTTATTAACAGCTTCAGCGTCGTCGCGGTTTTCCTTTTAATCGTGAACGTGAGCGTTTATTTCGCGCTTCGGAGCTATCATTACGGCGCAGTGCGGCAGTATCTCGGCACGCAGGCGAACATAGTCTACGGAATTCTGTCCTATATGGACGACTACGAGCCCGCAATCCGCCGTTCTATAGAGGAGTTCGACAGAAAGCACCACATGGAGCTCATGGCAATCACTGCCGACGGAAGAATTGACCTGACCTCAAGCGGGTTTTCGCCCGCACCTGAGGAGAATCACGAAATGCCCGACTATGAAAAGGCGCGCTCTGCCGAAAGCAGAATCGCCGATTATGTAGGATTCCTGCCTAATTCGCAGCGGTATATGGCGGTCACGGTTATGCTTTCGGGCGAGGCTTATGACGCAATCAGAGTCGTCACTTCACTCGACAGAATTGATAGGCAAATCTATACAACCACGCTTGTAATCGCTGTTTTAAGTATCGCAATCATGCTTTTCGTTTTGTTTCTCGGAATGTATTTCATACAATCAATTGTTTCACCCCTGCGCCGTGTTGGGGATTCCGCTAAAAAATTAGCGGCGGGGGATTTTTCCGACCGTGTAATCTTAGCTAAAAACGATGACGAAATCGGCGAGCTTTGCAGAATTTTTAACTCGATGGCAGACGATTTGGAGAACTCGGAGAAAATCAAGAACGACTTTATTTCCTCAGTCTCACATGAGCTTCGCACGCCGCTGACCGCAATTCGCGGCTGGAGTGAAACAGTGCTTGAAACAGGCAAAGAAGACGATTCTTTTGAAAAAGGCATGAAGGTAATCACCTCGGAAACCTCGCGGCTTTCGGACATGGTTGAAGATTTATTGGACTTCTCAAAAATGCAGAGCGGACGCTTAAAGTTGCAAAAGTCTGACATGAATCCGCTTGAAGAGCTTTCGGACGCTGTTTCGGTTTACGCCGAGAAAGCGAAAAAAGAAAAAGTAAATTTAGTTTATAACGAACCCGAATTCGCGGTTTTAATTTACGGCGACAAAAACAGAATCCGCCAGGTGTTCATAAATATTATCGACAACGCAATTAAATACAGCGGCGGCGGCGAAGTAATTGTAAACGCAAAACTCGCGGAAAACCAGCTTATAATCAGCGTCAGCGACAACGGATGCGGGATTTCTGCCCGCGATTTACCAAAGGTGAAAACGCGCTTTTTCAAAGCGAATAATGTAGTGCGCGGCTCGGGAATCGGGCTCGCGGTTGCGGACGAAATAATCATGCGGCACGAGGGAACGCTTGAAATAGAAAGCGAACAGGGCAAAGGAACAACGGCGAAAATAATTTTACCAAGTAGGGGCGCGCAGCGCGCGTCCGAAATGGAGTAATAATGAGTAAGCAAGCAAAGATAGGCGGACAGGCACTTTTCGAGGGAATCATGATGCGCGGCGAGAAAAAAGCGGCGATGGCTGTGCGTAAAAAAGACGGCTCAATTCACCTTGAGGAATGGGATTTACCGGAGAGAAAATGGTATCAGAAAGCGTTTTTTATCCGCGGTATTTTCAACTTTATTCTGCAAATGCGCGACGGCTATAAATATATGATGAAGTCGGCTGAAATCTCGGGTTATCTCGACGAAGAGGAAGAGGCGACAGGCAAGTTCGAGAAGTGGCTGACGGAGACGCTCGGCGATAAATTAATGTCTGCGGTTATGGTTGTCGGTGTGGTTCTCGGAATCGCATTAGCAATGCTTTTGTTCATGTTTGTGCCCGGCTGGATTTACGCAGGAATCGCGCATTTAATGTCAGAAACAGTAGACTTACAGCCGTATCAGTCGCTTTTTGAGGGCTTATTAAGAATTATAATTTTCATCGTTTACTTGTTCTTAACTTCGCTGATGAAGGATATTCACAAGACCTTTCAGTATCACGGCGCGGAGCACAAAACGATTTTCGCGAATGAATCAGGTGCAGAATTAAACGTTGAAAACGTGAAAAAATACAAGCGTTTTCACCCGCGTTGCGGCACGAGCTTTATCTTTTTAATGCTTGCAATCAGCATAGTTTTTTACACGCTTCTGCCGCTTAACAACAGTATAATCAGCGAAGCGCTCGGAATAAATATGTTCGCGGCGAGCGCGATTTGGACTTCAATCAGACTTGCGCTTCTGCCTGTTTTAGTCGGGATTTCCTACGAGCTTTTGAAGCTCGCAGGCAGGTACGACAGGAACATTATCATGCGGATTATTTCCGCGCCCGGAATGGGGATTCAGCGGCTGACGACAAAAGACCCGACTGACGACCAAATCGAGGTAGCTTTAGCGGCGTTTATTCCTGTGCTTAATACCTCTGCGCCGACTAACAGCCGTAACGAAGAAAAATGGCTGCGCGAGTTTGCAGAGAAGAGCGGCGAAAGCTTGGAATCGCTGTTAAAACGCCGCGAAAACGGCGAGCCGTTGCAGTATATTTTAGGCGAGTGGGAGTTTTACGGCTATAGCTTTAAAGTCGGAAAAGGCGTGCTGATTCCCCGCCCCGAAACGGAATTTCTTGTAGACTTAGCGAAAGAGCGCAAGCCTAAAACAATCTATGATTTATGCGCGGGGAGCGGCTGTGTCGGGATTGCGCTTGCGAAGGAAATAGGCTGCGAAGTAATCGCAGTTGAAATTTCAGAAGAAGCGATTAATTATTTAAAACAAAACGCAGAGCTGAATAAAACCGATATAAAAATAATCAAAGACGATGTTTTGAAGCCTGAATTTGATTATGAGGAAGCTGATTGTATTCTTGTAAATCCACCTTATTTAACGAAAAACGAGATGCAGGAATTGCAAACCGAGGTCACGCACGAGCCGGAATTAGCTTTATTTGGCGGCGAGGACGGATTGGATTTTTACAGAGAAATTTTCCGCTTATGGGACGGGAAGCTGAGACATGGCGGACTGTTCGCGGTTGAAGTCGGACACGAGCAGGCGGAGCAGGTTGCAGAGCTTATGAAAGGTGCGGGATTTACGCCGCAAATCAAGAAGGATTATTCGGGAATAGACAGAATAGTTTACGCGGTAAAATAAAGGAAGTTATGACTTACAAGACACGAAAAGAGCCGATATTTTCCGCGTGCGGACTCAACTGCGGACTCTGCCCGCGCTTCTATACAAAAGGCTCGTCAAGGTGCCCGGGGTGCGGCGGCGAAGGCTTCACGCAGGCGCATTGCGGGTGCGGAACTTTATCCTGCTGTGAGCGCAAGAATGTTGAATATTGTTGCTTCTGCGATGAATTCCCTTGCAAAAAATATATCGGCGCAGACGAATCCGATTCTTTCATCACGCATATAAATCAGTTTAAAGACTTTGAAAAGGCGGGACGAATCGGCATAGACGCATATATATCAGAGTTAAAAGAAAAAATAAAGCTGCTTGAAATTCTGCTCGAAAATTATGACAACGGCAGACGCAAAAGCTTCTTCTGCTTGGCTGTCAACTTATTAGACTTACAAGACATAAAGGCTGTCATGGAGCGGATAAATCCCGATAACGCCGTCAGCCTGTTTGAAGAAATCGCGGGACAAAAAAATATTACATTAAAACTGAGGAGAAACAAAAATGCCTAAAAAAGAAGCCGCAAAGAAAACCATCAACACAAATACAAGCGCGGACGAAAAGCAGAAAGCCCTGCAAACCGCGATTGCTCATATTGAGAAGCAATTCGGCGCAGGCGCGGTCATGTACATGAGCGGCGAGCACAGCAAGATGAACGTGGAATCGCTGCCTACAGGCTCGCTTACGCTTGATATTGCGCTCGGAATTGGCGGCTTACCCAAAGGCAGAATCACCGAAATATACGGCCCTGAGAGCGGCGGCAAAACTACGGTTTCTCTGCACGCTGTTGCAGAGGCGCAGAAGGGCGGCGGCATCGCGGCGTTCATCGACGTTGAGCACGCGCTCGACCCGATTTATGCAAAGGCGCTCGGCGTTGACGTTGACCAGCTTATAGTTTCTCAGCCCGACACGGGCGAGCAGGCACTTGAAATAATCGAAGCACTTACGCGCTCGGGCGCGGTTGATATAATCGTTCTCGACAGCGTGGCGGCGATGACCACGAAAGCCGAGATTGAGGGCGAAATGGGCAGTACTACCGTCGGTATGCAGGCGCGGCTGATGTCCTCGTCACTGCGGAAGCTGACGAGCGTAATTTCAAAAACTAACACGGTTGCAATTTTTATCAACCAAATCCGCGAGAAAATCGGCGGCTACGGTAACCCCGAAACGACACCCGGCGGACGTGCGCTGAAGTTCTACGCTTCTGTCAGAATCGAAGTGCGCAAAGGCGAGCCGATTAAAGAAGGTACTGATATAATAGGCGCGCGAACAAAGTGCAAGGTGCAGAAAAACAAGGTTGCACCGCCGTTTAAGTCCTGCGAGTTCGATATGATTTTCGGTAAAGGGATTTCAAAGGACGGCGAAATTCTTGACATTGCAACCGAAATCGGCGTGACCCGAAAGAGCGGCGCGTGGTTCTATTACGGCGATGAACGCTTGGGGCAGGGGCGCGAAAACTCGAAGGAATTTCTCTCACAAAACCCCGAAATAATGAGCGAGATTGAACAAAAAGTCCGCGACGCGGCACAGAATACTAAAATAGAAATCAGTTCTTCGTCTGAAGAAGCAGTTCTTAGCACCCCGTCAGATTCCGCAGAAACCGACGTAGGGGACGACGTCCCCGGCGTCCCGCCCGAACCCAAGAAAAAAGCCAAAAAAACCGTCATTGTTGAAGCCGAGGATAACTTTGAAGAATTCTCGCCTGACGAATTATAAAATTATTTTTATCAAGGGAGGTGACATAAATGGAAGCAGCATTGGAAAAAATTAAAACAGCAATCGCGTCCTTAGAGGAGCGTGTTGCGGCGGCGCGGAAGTTCGCGGAAAACGCCGAGGCGCAGGGCATGACCGATACGCCCGATTATGAACGAATCAAAAAGCAGATTCCTTTAGCGGAGGAGAAGCTTCGCGGGCTGTATGCCGAGCTTGAGGGCTTGCAGGGCGCGCAGGAAGAGCCTGCGGCTGTCGAGCAAGTCCCCGAATGGACTGAGGCAGAGGCTTCTGAAGTCACGGAGGAATATGAGCCTGAACCGGAACCCGAGCCCGAACCGGAGCCCGAGCCCGAACCGGAGCCCGAGCCCGAGCCGGAGCCCGAGCAGGAGCCTGAACCCGAACCGGATATGTCGCCGTATAAGCTTCCCGATATGCCGCAGCATCTTGCGCCGGCTGTGCCTTCTTATCCCGTGCACACGGGAATCACTCCCGAGTCGCTGACTAAGCGCGGCTTCGGGCTGTTGGAAGACGGCAACTGGGACAAGGCGAGCGAGAAGTTCGACAGCGCGCTTGACATTGACAGCGAGTATGCAAAAGCGTACATCGGATTGCTTTGCGTGGAATTAAAAGTCACGAGCGAGGTGGGGCTGACTACGCAGAATTCTCCGCTCAAAGCTAAATCGAATTACAAAAAAGCACTGCGCTACGCCGCGCCCGAATACCGCGCGGTTTTGGAAACATATAATCAGATTATAGAGCACCGCTTGGAGAGCAGTAACGACGAAGAAGAGCTGCAACGCCAAAAACAAGAAGAAGAAAAAAAGCGCAAGCTCGCGGAAGAAAAACGCAGACGTGAAGCGGAAGAACAGCGCAAGCTTGAAGCAGAGCAGTTCGAGGGAATGGAAGACTTGTTAGTTTCCGACGACGCGCCCGAGCCTGCTCCGAAGCCTGCACCCGCTCCGAAACCCGCTCCGCCGCCCGCACCTGCTCCCGAAGAAAAGCCTGCACCTAAGGCAGAACCTGCGCCGCCTGCCGCGGCAAGCGCGGACGACGAAAAACTTCGCGCGGCGGAAGAGCGCAGAGAAAAAGCAAGGCTCAAGCAAGAGGAAGAAGACCGCTTAATTGAAGAAGAGCAGGAATACAGAAAAAACCAAAGGCAGTGGGTGAAGCAGGGCTTATGCTTCTACTGCGGCGGCAAGCTTTCGCTGCTCAAAAAATGCGCCGAATGTGGGAAGAAGAGCTGATAAATGGAGCTTAGCAACGACTTCGACAAAGCCAAAACCCGCGCGCTGAAAATCCTCTCTTTCCGCGACCACAGCGGCGGTGAGCTTACTCAAAAGCTCGGCAAGCATTTCGATGAAAAAACCTGCAAAAAAGCTTTAGCGTGGATTCGCGAAATAGGTTATCAGGACGACGAAAAGTACGCGGAAAAGCTTGCTTCTGTTTTAATCGAAACTAAGCATTACGGCGTGCGTAAAGCACGCTGGGAGATGAAACAAAAGGGTCTTTCCGAGGAGGTAATTAACGCCGCGCTTGAGGCTTATGACGGCGACGAAATCGTCGGAATTATCGCAAGAATTATCGAGCGGAAGTACACGGATTTTCTTGACGACCGCGCAGGAATTAAAAAAACCACAGACGCACTTATGCGCCGCGGATACGACTACAGCGATATAAAAACGGCGATGACGCAGGTGCGGGAGAGTGTTGAATTGGAGTATGAATAACATGAAAAAAGCAGTTTCAATAGTTTTAATTATGTGCGTTTTTCTAAGTGCTGCTGTTGTTAGCGTTTACGCTGATGAGCCACCGCCGCCTCCGCAATCTTATATAATTGAAATAGAAAACGGAAATAAAGTTTTTGTTATGCTTGCAAGAGACGACACATTCAAAGGTATTGAAAAGTCGGGCTTGTATTATAATTTCGAGCCGTATGAAGTTATTTATACTGTTGATGAACATTTTTATGCTAACGAAATTTATTTATCAAATGACGGACTTTATTTTATCCATATTCCTTGGTGGGTTGGAATCGGACGGTACGAACCGCTACCAATCGCTCCGGCTATCAGTTTTTTCGCTAACGGTGAAATAATAAAGAGTTATGAAGTTTCAGATTTAATAAAGCTTTCAAGCGGTTTAATATCGGTTTCACATATTCAATGGGATTATCAACGCGAGCGTACTTTTTATGAAAACAATGTTTTTTCCGTTATCACACGCGGGGGAACGACAATGTTTTTTGACATCACTACGGGTGAAATTGTTAGCGGTGGAAATTTAACTGTTACAGAAAGGCATACGGCAAGACTCGTTTTTCCTTTAAGGGGTTTAACAACAGAACACGTTTTATTTATTTTATACTATTTAGCAGGACATATGGAATTTTCACAAGCAACTTTAACGCGGTATGACGTGAACGGCGACGGCGTGGTTGATACTGCTGACGCGCTGATGATTCTGCGGTTTATTGCGGGGTTAGAAGATTAATTTTAACAAGCCGAAAGGAGCGAAATGCATATTACAGAAAACACCGCAAAAGTAGGCATAGTCTCGCTCGGCTGCCCTAAGAACCAGTGCGACGCGGAATTAATGCTCGACAAAATAGCAAAGGCAGGCTTCGCGCTTGTGAGCGAGCCGGGGCTTGCAGATGTAGTTATAATCAACACCTGCGGATTTATTCAAAGCGCGAAGGAAGAAGCAATCGCTGAAATTTTAGAAGCGGTTGCCCGCAAGAACGACGGCTTCAATAAGAAAATAATTGTTACAGGCTGCCTTCCGCAACGCTACAAGGAGCAGATGGAAAGCGAGTTTCCCGAGGTTGACGCAATTCTCGGAATCGGTAAAAATGACGACATTGTCGAAGCGATTAATTCTGTTTTGCTTGACAAAAAGCTCAGCGCGTTTACTGCGCCTGAAGAGTTGAACATGGAGGGCGAACGACTGCTTTCGACCCTGCCGCATTACGCATATTTGCGCATTGCAGACGGCTGTGACAATCGCTGTTCTTACTGTGCGATACCTTTAATTAGAGGGAAATACCGCTCACGCAAGCTCGAAAATATAGTCGCAGAAGCGCGGGAATTAGTGGCGAACGGCGTGCGCGAGCTCGTGATAATCTCGCAAGATACCACGAACTACGGTGCGGATTTATACGGCGAATTGAAGCTTCCCGCGCTGTTGAATCAGCTCTGCGAAATTAAAGAAATCAAGTGGCTTCGTCTGCTTTACTGCTACCCCGACAAGGTCACGGACGAGCTGATTTCCGTCATGAAAAACCAAGAAAAAATCGTAAAATATATAGAAATGCCAATTCAGCATTGTAACGGCGAGATTCTCCGCGCTATGAACCGAAGCGGAAACGAGCAGTCTTTGTGGGACTTAATCGCGAAGCTGAGAACCGAAATGCGCGATATAATTATCCGCACAACCGTAATCGCGGGCTTCCCCGGCGAGAGCGAAGAGCAGTTCACAGAGCTTGCGGAATTCCTCAACAGCGTGCGTTTTGAGCGGCTGGGGTGCTTCGCGTATTCGGAGGAAGAGGACACGGCGGCGGCGGAAATGGAGCAGGTTGATGCAAAGGAACGGCTTTACCGCGCCGAAATCATCAACGAACAGCAGGAAATCCGCATGGGCGAGTTTTACGCGGAGCAGGTCGGGAAGACGTTTGAGGTAGTGGTTGAGGGGTTTGACAAGTATTTTGACGTGTATTTCGGGCGCAGCTATATGTACGCACCTGAAATCGACGGCATGATTTATTTTGAGGGCAAGGACTTGCAAATTTCCGACTTCGTAAACGTGAAAATCAAAGACGTAATCGACAATAATCTGATTGGAGAAGTGGTATGAATTTAGCAAATAAATTAACATTTCTGCGTGTCCTAATGATACCGCTGTTTGTGTTCTTTTTATTAAATAATTTTTATCTTATAGCTCTAATTCTTTTTATCTTAGCAAGCATAACCGATGCTCTTGACGGATATATTGCGCGCAAGCATAACATGGTGACAGACCTTGGAAAACTATTAGACCCGCTTGCAGACAAGGTTTTAGTCATAAGCGCACTCGTTTGTTTTATAGATGTTTTTCGGATTCCTGCGTGGGCTGTTGTTATAATAATAGCGAGAGAATTTGTAGTTACGGGCTTTAGGCTTGCAGTGGTTCAAAAGGATAATAAAGCCGTCATCGCCGCTGACGTTTGGGGGAAAATAAAAACCGCATTTACGATGGGTGCAATTATTGCAATTATGGTATTTCATATAGCTTGGTATTTTGTTTTTGTTGTGTTTTCTAAACTTTATGTGAGCTCCCAAATACTCTATTTAATTTGCAATATTCTAATTTACATCTGTGTTGCTTTAACAGTAATCAGCGGCATAACTATGATTTATAAGAACAGAAAATTATTTACACAATAAAATGTAGGGGCGCGCAGTGCGCGTCCGGAGGGAGAACAATGGACAAATACGATTTTAACGGAATTGAGAAGAAGTGGCAGAAATATTGGGAGGAAAATAAAACCTTTCATGCAGAAATCGACAAAAGCAAGCCGAAGTTTTACGCGTTAGTTGAGTTCCCATATCCTTCGGGGCAGGGGCTTCACGCGGGGCACCCGCGACCGTATACCGCGATGGATATTATCGCGCGCAAACGCCGTATGCAGGGCTATAACGTGCTGTTCCCGATGGGTTGGGACGCGTTCGGGCTGCCGACAGAAAACTTCGCGATTAAAAATAAAATTCACCCTAAAAAAGTTACCGAAGACAACGTGAGAAAATTCACCGAGCAGTGCAAAAGCTTCGGCTGGTCGTTCGACTGGGAGCGCGAAATAGACACCACTGACCCGAATTATTACAAGTGGACGCAGTGGCTGTTTTTGCAATTTTTCAAGCGTGGCTTGGCTTATAAAAAAGAAATGGCGGTCAACTGGTGCATGGAGTGCAAGGTTGTGCTGGCGAATGAAGAAGTCGTGAACGGCACCTGCGAACGCTGTAACGGTGAGGTTGTGCGCAAGGTTAAAAGCCAGTGGATGCTGAAGATTACGGAGTTTGCGCAGGAGCTCATCGACGGGCTTGAGGACGTGGATTATCCCGACAGAATAGTCTATTCGCAAATCAACTGGATAGGAAAATCGACAGGCGCAGAGGTGGACTTTAAAACAAATGCGGGCGAAACTCTGCGCGTTTATACAACGCGCCCTGATACCCTTTTCGGCTCGACTTACATGGTAATCGCGCCCGAGCATTCCTACGTTGAGAAGTGGGCTTCTCAGCTCAAAAACATAGACGAAATCCGCGAATACGCGGCTAAAGCCGCGCGTAAATCCGACTTTGAAAGAAGCGAAATCGCGAAAGAAAAATCGGGCGTTAAGCTCGACGGCGTGAGTGCAATTAACCCCACAACAAGCAAGGAAATACCTATTTTCGTTTCGGACTACGTACTGACAGGCTACGGCACCGGCGCGATTATGGCTGTGCCGGGGCATGACCAGCGCGACTGGGAGTTTGCGAAAAAGTTTGACCTGCCGATTATCGAAGTTGTTGTAGGGCACGACGCCCACGGCGTGCCGTCCGATATTACAAAAGAAGCCTTCGTGCTTGACACCGATGAAGGCACTATGGTGAATTCCGGCTTCCTTGACGGGCTCGGCGTTCCCGAAGCAAAAGCGAAGATTTCGCAGTGGCTTGCAGAAAATAAGCTGGGCGAAAAGAAAACGAATTACAAGCTTCGCGACTGGGTTTTCTCACGGCAGAGATACTGGGGCGAGCCGATACCTGTTGTCTGGTGTGACAGCTGTAATAAGTGGGTTGCTGTTCCCGAAAGCGAACTGCCGCTGATGCTTCCCGAGGTTGAAAATTATATGCCGACCGATACGGGTGAATCGCCGCTTTCAACGCTTGAAAGCTTTATTAATACAACCTGTCCCGATTGCGGCGCGCCTGCGAAGCGCGAAACGGATACTATGCCTCAGTGGGCGGGCTCGTCGTGGTATTATCTGCGGTACGCAGACCCGCATAACGACAAGGAATTCGTGTCGAACGAGGCGTTAGAATACTGGCTTCCCGTTGACTGGTACAACGGCGGCATGGAGCATACTACTTTGCACCTTTTATACTCGCGCTTCTGGCATAAATTCCTGTTCGGAATCGACAAGGTCAACACGCCCGAGCCGTATCTCAAGCGCACAGCGCACGGCATGATTCTCGGCGAGGACGGCGAGAAGATGAGCAAGTCCCGCGGGAACACCGTTGACCCGAATATTTTAGTGGCTGACACAGGCGCGGACAGCGTCCGTCTTTATGAAATGTTCATCGGCGACTTTGAAAAAACTGCAACCTGGAACACGCAGGGAATCAAAGGCTGTAAGCGGTTCTTAGACCGTGTTTGGGCTTTATCGGAAATGTTAAAGGACGGCGATGAATATAGCGAAAAGCTTGCAGGCTCCCTGCATCGTACTATCAAAAAAGTCGGCGAGGACATTGAAGAATTAAAATTCAACACCGCGATTGCCGCTATGATGGCGTTCGTGAACGAGGTTTATTCCGCGGGTGAAATCAACCGCGCAGAGCTGAAAACATTATTAGTTTTACTGTCGCCGTTCGCGCCGCACCTTGCTTCCGAAATGTTCGAGGCTTTCGGCTTCGGCTTGGTTCACGAGCAGGAGTGGGCAGACTTTGACCCCGAGCTTTGCACATTTGACGAGGTTGAAATCGTGCTTCAGGTCAACGGTAAAATCAAAGACAGAATAACAGTTGAAAGCGGCGCGGATAAGAACACGCTGCTCGCCGCCGCAAAGGCAAACGAAGCTATAAGCGGCGCAATAAGCGGAAAAGAAATTGTAAAGGAAATAGTAGTGACGGATAAGCTTGTGAACATTGTGGTGAAATAAATGAAAAAAGCTGTTGCTTTATTATTAGTTTTAATTTTAACGGCGGGTTGTGTTGCGATTGAATCGCCGGATATGCCGACGATTCTGTGGCAACAGGGAAACGTAGGGGACGACTCTGTCCACCCGAACAACAACGACACCGACGGGGCGACAGAGTCGTCGCCCCCTACATTGATTCCGAACCCCGCAGAAGCAATTCCGCCTGCAGAAACGCTTCACAGCGGCGGAATTTATATGTACAATTTCGAGTTCGATACCGTGATTTACGCAAGAAACGAGCATGAACGCTTCCCGCCCGCTTCAATCGCAAAGATTCTGACGTTGTTAGTTGTTTTGGAAAACGTCAGCGATTTAAACGCGATTGTCGCTGTTACGGAAGAAGCCTTCGCGCCGTTTGACAGCGGCGACCCGAACATGGAGGACGCGGCGATTGCGCGCATTGAAGTAGGTCAAACAAACGTGTCTTACCTTGACTGCCTTTACGGTTTAATGCTTCCGTCGGGCTGTGAAGCGGCGAATATTTTAGCCTATAACGTCGGCGGCAGAAGCATGGAAAATTTCGTGCAGATTATGAACGAAAAGGCGCGGGAAATCGGCGCACTGAACTCAAACTTCACGAACGCGAGCGGTTTATACGAGGACGATTATTACTCAACAGCTTACGATATGTTTTTGATTACGAAATACACTTATGAAAAGTATCCGCTGTTCATGGAAATCGCGGCGAGCCCTGCATGGCAAATGCCGCCGAATAAAGATTATCCCGACGGCTACAGCATACGCAACACGAGCGCGGGACTGCTGCTTATACATGAATTAGACTATGCAATCGGCATCAAAATCGGCAGTATTTTTGAGTATTTTGTAGGTGGCATAAGGCTTGACGGCTTCGCGACTCTTGTTTCAATGGCGAGCAAGAACGGCTTGACTTTCATGACGGTTTCGCTTGACGCGGACTATTATGATGAAGAGAAAAAATGGAGCGGCTGGCATTACGAAGACCACGCGACGCTTTATGAATGGGCGTATGGGCAGTTTACAATTGAATAAAAATGTTTTGGAAAGATAATATTATGATTAAAAAATTATTTTTATTTTCCATTCCTCTTCTGATATTTGGCGGGTGTTATGAAAACACAAAAAAAACACAAGATATTTATGGTGATGAAAAAGAGGAACAAACGGAAATAATCGTTGTTATTGAAAAAGAAACTATCACCCTTGAAGACTTTTTAAACTCTGAACCTTTTGAAGTATATGTTATAAACTTATCAGAAGAAACATTTTTTGGGGGTAAGCAACATCGGTTAGAATATTATAATGATAACACATTAAATTGGGTTTCGCTTTCGCTTGGTTATATATTTCATGATGACCTTACAGAATTTCCCCCCGGCGAAGCTGTTCAGATTTTAAATCTTCCATTATCAAAGTATGTAGATTTCGATTTTATTCCCGGCAGATATAGAATTGTATATCTTAAAAATGCAATTAGCACACCGAATGGTTATATCGTTGATGATGAATTGTACGGCGAATTCACTATTTCATAAACAAAGCAAAAATCCGCGCAATGCGCGGATTTTTGCTTTTTCTTAAACTTCCCAATTCTTCGCCAAATTTTCCACAAAGCCGCGCATTTCTTTCTTTGAATTTATGCTGTGCGTGCGTTCGATTATTGCTTGTCTTTCTGCAAGCGGCAAGCCCGCGAAGCGGCTGAGTGCGCCGCTGTTCTGTGCTAAAGCCAAGCCGAGCCCTAAGGGTACGCCTCTGTCCGCGTCATTTATAAACATAAAATTTCCTCGCTTTAACTAATTCTCTGTTTTTAGTTTTTGCCGCGGAAAATTTTTTATGTTAATTAAAATTTTACGAGTTAAATTGTATAATCAGCCAAATCCTGTTAAAACTAAGCTTGTGAAATTACATCAATAGCTTGAAAGGAATGAACTTATGAAAAAGGTTAAATTTGGCGGCGTTCAGCGCGCGCTTAAAGGCAAAGGCTTCGTGATTGCGCTCAGTCTGTCAGTCACGGCTGTCGGAGTTTCGACTTATATAGCGTACAATCAGGCAGTCAGCAGAATCGGCGGGATTCCCGAGGGTATCGGCGGAAGCGAATTCGTTTTTGAAGCCCCTGTAAACAATCCACAGAGAGGCGTTCCGATTGACGAAGCTCCGCCTGAGGTCGTTATTGATTCAAATGCGCCTACTGTTCCTATTGAATCCGCGCCCATGCCCGAAATAGCGGAGGAAACGAATAATCCTATGCGTTCCCGCGTGCCTGTGGTTATGCCGGTCGAGGGTGAAATCGGCGAGCCCTTCTCAAACGGCGAGCTTGTCAAGTCGAGGACGCTCGGCGTTTGGAAAACGCACGACGGCGTGGATATAAAAGCGCCGCTCGGAACGCCTGTCGTATCCATGACGAACGGCACGGTAAACGAGGTTTACTCTGACCCGCTTTGGGGGATTTGCGTAGTTATTGACCACGGGGACGGAATCCTGGGCAGCTACTTCGGCTTGGACAAGAACGTAACAGTTTCGGTCGGGCAGGAAGTAAGCTCCGGTGATGTTATCGGCGCGGTGGGAAATACTGCGGAGGTTGAGATTACCGAAAGCCCGCACCTTCACTTCGGGGTCAGAAAAAACGGCGAGTGGATAGACCCGCTCAGCTTATTTTAAAAAACATCTAAAGATTTACGGTTTTGCAAATTAGCGAAGAACGCCCGTCAAAAGGCGTTCTTCGCGCTTTGTAATAAAAAGCTTGCTTTTTAACAAAGAATATGTTATACTTTAAATTAGGTGAAGTCTGACTTTAAAAATACATTACAAATGAGGTATTAACAATGTTTAAAAAAGAAAATCTGCTCTCTATTTCCGATTTAAAGGGCCCCGCAAAGATTACCGCAATGTCCGACGGGCAATTCGCGACCTACAACAGAAGCCTGAACACTTTTATTGACAACTTCCCCGGACAAGCGGACAGAATGCGCGCCGCTGTCAGCAAGCAGTCCTTTGAGGATTTAAAGAAGACGCTTTTGGAAGTGAGCAATTTATTGGAAGTGATTTTTGCGCACGGTCTTGCACAGGACGCAAAAAGGCAAGTTGATGTACTTAACAAAGGCAGCGTTGACTCGTCCGCAGCTGAAGCGTTCATAGAAAAGTTTATACTGAACGTTTCCTCTTTGTCGATTGACATTCAGATGTCCTCGCACAAGGCGGCGACCGCTTCCTCGGCTCGCGCGGCAACAGCAGAGCCTACAACAAAACAATTCTTTTCAGCCGGCTCGCAAGGCGGTGGAGGCCCGACAATTTTGGCGGTTGACAACGCGGTTATGTTCCTCAACACGCTGAAAAGCCTCTTAAAAGGCTCGCCCTATGACCTGCACTGTGTTACCTCAGGTAGCGACGCGCTCGATTTCGTCGGCAAGGGCACGCGTATAGATTTATTCCTGTTAGATATTGAAATGCCCGGAATGGACGGCTACGAGCTCGCCGCCGCACTCAAGAGAAACGGACAAAGAGCCCCCGTCATCTTCGTAACAGCGAACTCCGCGAGAGAATACGTTGACAAGGCGATTTCTGTTCAAGCTGCCGGACTTCTCATGAAGCCGCTCCGCTCACAGCAGTTGCTTTCCAAAATCAAAGAATGTATTTAATTTCATAAAGCTAAAATCCCGCCGATTTAATCGGCGGGATTTTTGTTGTTGTTTTATTTATCAGCGAGCCATACGTTCATAGCTTCTACGAGCACCTTCGCGTCTTTAATGAATTCCTCGTTTACCGCTTGAACTCCCGCTAAATCTCCGTCCTTCGCCATCATTTCCATGTCCTTAGCTCTCAGCGAAAGGTCTTTCGCGCCAATCCCTGCGAACGCGCCTTTAATAGTATGAATGTCAATTGCATAATCGCGCAGGGTTTCTTCAGCGACGCCGTGCAGCTTTTCAAGCTCGCCAGGAATATTTTCTGCATAGGATTTCATTATATCTGTGTACATTTCCATGTCGTCCTCATACAGCGACAAGCCGAGGGTCATGTTTATGCCGGGAATACTGTCAGTTGGTTTATCTGTAGGGCGTGTCGCCCCCGGCACGCCGTTTTGCGGAACAGAGACAACATCTTGCGGAACACCGGCGGATTGCGCGAAGGGCGTGTCGTTCCCTACATCATCGCCTTTCATTATCCACTTGCGTATAACTGCATCTAACTTTGTTACGTTAATCGGCTTTGACAGGAACGCCTGGAAGCCTTTCGATATGAACATTTCTTCATTTCCGACTGCGGCGTTCGCGGTCAGCGCGATTACAGGAACATTTTGTGCGTAGTCTGATTCAAGAGCCTTTATACGCTCTGTAGCTTCAATGCCGTCCATTCCGGGCATCATGTGGTCCATGAAAACCGCGTCGTAAACAGGGTCAGCGGCTTTGATTACATTAATAGCTTCCTGCCCGCTCATCACGGTGTCTACCTTCATTTTATACTTGCCGAGCATACCCTTGGCTACATCTAAGTTAGTCGGGAAGTCGTCTACAACTAAAACGCGCGCGTAGCTGAGGTCCGGGCGGGAAATCGCGCCTGCTGTTTTAGTTTTCTTGTCTTCGTAGCGGAACTCGCGCAGGTTTTCTATCGTTTCCGCGCTTACAAGCTCCTCGCTGACGTATTTCTGCCGAATAACAACGCGGAAAATCGAGCCTAAGCCATGCACGCTTTCAACGGAAATTTCGCCGTCCATGAGCTCCGTTAATTTCTTGGTAATCGAAAGTCCGAGACCTGTTCCTTCGATTTTACGGTTCGCCTGCATATCTACCTGATGATAGTCCTTGAAGAGCTTTTCAGCGTCCTCCTTGCGGATTCCCATTCCTGTGTCGCTGACGGAAATCATAAGCTTAATGTCGGTTTCGTTCTCGCGCTCACAGCTTACGCGCAGAGTCACCGCGCCTTTTTTAGTGTACTTAAATGCATTACTTAGCAGGTTGTTGAGGATTTGCCGTACTCTTAAATCATCGCCATGCAGATAAGCGAACAGGCTGTTGTCTATTTCCAAGCTGAAGGTAATCGGCTTTTCGTCAATGCGGATTACGTTGAAGGTAGCAATGTCGTTAAGCATACTCGCGAGCTGATAATCAACAGGTGTCAGCGTAAACTTGCCCGATTCCATCTTAGAAATATCTAAGATGTCGTTGATAATGCTGGTCAGCGTACTGCCCGAAACATGGATTTTTTCAAGGTAGTCTTTTGCACTATCGGGTATATCGTCCTCGTCCATCATGAGCTCGGTGAGCCCCATGATTACGTTCATGGGCGTGCGGATTTCATGGCTTATATTAGCTATGAACGCGGATTTACTCTGATTTGCTATTTCTGCCGCGTCGCGGGCTTTGCGCCGCTCGTGACCGGAAATAGCGAGTGCCATTAAGTCAGCGAGCGAAGCCGCGAAGTTCTGTTCTTCAATCAGCCATTCTCTGCCGTCGGGGTATTCGTCGCACTTTTCCTGCTCTATGCAGACTACGCCGATAATCTTCCCGTCAACGCGAATCGGCGCGTCAAGCGCGGCGCACATATTAGTAGGCTCATAAACGCCGAAGCCGTCGAAAACCAACTTGCAGTCTTCAAGATTTGACATGGTGATTAGGCGTTCTGTTTCGAGCAGGTTCTTATATTTTTGGCGTCTTTCAAGAGTAAGGTCGTAGAAAGGCTGAACCGAATGTTCCCCTAACGCGGCGTTATAATAAGTAATGCTTTCAAGCGCGTTGCCGTTTTCGAGTATTCTCCAGATGCCTACGAAGTTAACCCCTAAGACGCCCGCGCTCTTCTTGGTAATCAGCTCAGCGGCGGTTTTAAGGTTGCCTCCGGAAATAGCGCGCGATTCCGTAATAGACGAGAGCGTGCTTTGCAGGTTGCCTGCGTATTCGTAGTTGTCTGTTAAGAGCTGTTCCATCTTTTTGCGCTCGGTTATATCGCGTCCGATGCCTACAATGCCGATAGTTTCTTCTTCAAGTATAAGCGGGATAATCGTAGTTTCGTAAAGCGGCAGTGTTCCGTCAGCGAGCGGGAGAGGTTCTTCAACCGTGACCGACTTGCCCTTGCTTAGAACCTTGCGTTCCTTCGTAGCATAATACTCCATTAAATCAGCGGGGACTCCGATAGCTTCAGCGTCGTTTCTGCCGATGACGTCTTTTAAGCTTTTGCCGAAGTTCTCTAAGAAAGCCTTGTTGCACTGCGTAAATTTTAAGTCGGCGTCCTTAGTAAATATCATGTCGGGCAGCGAGTCGAACAGCGTATAAAGCGTAACTGTCTGCTCTGCGAGCGCGCGCGTTCTGCGCTCGACGAGGGCATGACGGTTGATTGTGCTCGCCATCATTAAGGTTACTGAGCGGAGGATTGCAATTTCTTCATCTGTATAGACGCGCTCATCTTCACAATCGCCGACACACAAAACACCCCAAAGCTGATTATCCAAAAACATAGGAATAACAGCTACTGATTTTAATCCGAACATACTTACAAACGTTTGCTCTTTTTCAGAGAAGGTCGAGAGCGTTCCGTTTATACAATCACCGCGCAGGAAATAGTCGTCCCAGTCAAGCCCGCCGCTTAGCTCAAAGGAAGTCCGCGTTCCTATAGGAACAGGTATTTTTTCCTTTGCAACATCGCTGTTCCACGAGAACAGAACCTCATGATAAAGGTTGTCGTCTTCAGTGCTGCTCTTCCAAATATAAATACGGTCGGTTTCCATTGAAAGCCCGATAAGCTCTAAGCTCGCAGTAACCAAGGATTCAATATTTTCATCATCGTGAGTAACTAACAGCAGAGTCGATGCCTTGTTAACCGCTTTCATTAGGTTATCTTGTTTTTGGAGCTGTTCAGAGGTTTCGCGTATGCCGTGAATCATGTCGTTGTGGATAAAAGAGCTCGCAACAAGCAGGCTCGCAGAGTTCAGAATCGAAACCTCTTCTTCTATGAACGTCCGCTCTTCCCTGTTATCGTCGAAGCCGACAAAGCCCCAAAATTCATCTTTTATGAAGATAGGAACAACCAAAATCGAAAGGATTCCCGCCGGCGCAAGGAACCTGCGCACTTCCTCGGACATTAAACTGACGGGTCCGTTTATGTATTCGCCGTTCGCTAATTTTTCCTCCCAGCCCGGGAAGGTTTCGTCATAGCTGTAGACTTTTTTACTCTGAGTATAAACGGTTTCGTCCTTTGACCATTCGTACAGCTGCGAGCAGCAGAGCTTACCGTCTGCCACTTGGTTCTTCCAGATATACAGGCAGTCTACCTTTACAGCCTCGGCAATAGTCACCATACTGCGGTAGAGCGCGTTTTCAAAGTAATCCACGTCGTAGTCAAGCAGGAGAACCGCCGATTTATTCACCGCCATCATCAAGCTGTCGCGGTATTTTATAGCTTCCATCATCTTGTAATGCTCACGCAGGTCACGGGTGTAGCCGATTACAACGTCGTGGTCTTTATATGTAGCGCGCACAAGCGTGACCTCTGCCGGGAAAAGCAAGTCCTCGTCGGGGATACGATGCATCCATTCAAAGCGGCAGTAGCCGTCCTCAAACGCCTGATGAACGAGAGCGGCGGCTTTTTCATCTGCGCGCTGTCCGTCGGGCTGAATCGCCGCAGAACATTCCTCCAAAAATCTTCTGAGATATTCCGATTTATCCTTAAAGCCGTACAGCCGTACAGCCGCCTCGTTGCAGTCGATTGTTTTGAGGTCGCGCGTCCAAATCTGCGCGCAAAGGGGCGAGGTATCGAGCATGACTGTGAGGCGTTCCTGTGCCTGCGCCATTCTTCTTGAGAACGTCCGCGCCATCGCCCATGTAATCAACAGGAAAATCAAATAAACAAAGAGCAGAATGTACTGCATTTGATTGAGGTATGTATCGAAGTATTCACCGCTGATGTCTACCCCGAGCACGCTTATAATCTCGCCGTCAGCGTTAAGAATCGGCGCGTAAGCCACAATGAGCTGACCCCAGTCCTCATCATAAATTAAGCCCGCGGAATAAACAGACGCGCCCGCGTAAATCACTTCCTTGCCTGCGTCCCATGTGTCCGGGTCTCCCGGCACTGACCAGTCCTCTGAGCCTATTACTTCCCCGTCTAATATAAACTCATGCGAGCCGTCGGGCAGCAGTCTTGAGGTGTAGACATAGGCAAGCTCGCCGGCTTCCTTGATGTCGGCGAAGTATTTATTCATTCTGATATAATATTCAGAGGTTATGTCGCGGGTTTCCATAAACTCTAAATATTTCTCAATATGGTTTTCAATGACGTGCGCCGTTGCCACAGCCGTGCCTTTAACGCTGTTCATCATGTTTTGCTCTATTACACCTCTCACGAAGTAATACAAGGTCAGGTGCAAAAAGACGAGCGCAATCATTACCGCCGCCATTATAATTACAATAGTGCGGTTCTTTTTCAAAAGCGATTTTATCATAAGCTTACTCCGTGTCATATTTAATCGTTTAATACTTTGATTATAGCACGGATATGGGACAAATGCAAGAGCTTTTTTAAGCCGCTCTAACTCCTTCGATATGAATCAGCCGAAGCTCTTCAAATGAGTAAGTATCAACCGCCCTGTTAATCGAATCATAAGTATGCGCCGCAATAAGAATATTATCGGGCGTCGGGAGCTCGCCTGTTTCGAGCACAACTAAATTATGCTGAAAGGTAAGTCCGTCGAAGCTGATTTGAATAAAATCGCCGGGCATTGCCCTGTAGAGCGGCTGAAAGCTGCCGTAAGGTCCCGCGCCTTTATTCGTTGTAAGAAAGCGCGCGAAGTATTCAACGCCTGTCCACGCAGGCGCGCGGTCGTTCAGCGAGTTGTAGTACCAGCCATAGTGCGGGGTGAAGTTCATGACGCCCGCGCCCGCGTAGAGGACTTGGGAGGCGAAGTTGAAGAGCTCCCGAATAAACCCATGAAACCCGCAATATTAAGAAAATCGGCGGGGATTACTCCTCGCCGATTGCTTGTTTTAATACTCTTAAAAACTCATTGCGTGACCCTGCGCCCATGTTTCTGATTCCGATTAAATCCTTTATAGAGTCACTCTTGAAAACGAAATCCCTTAGATATTCAACCCCCGGCGACCTGCCGAGCGCGTTCGTAATCCGCGTCGCCATTTTGTCGGTGCTGAAGCTTAAATCAGCGATTTTCACATCATAAAATTCACGCGGAACATCTACGCCCATGATTTTGAGCGGCGGCATAGTCCTTGCTTTTTTGCTTGCTTCATCGTTTTGCACCTTCTTTTCTATGCGGCGCATAATCGCGAAAATGTCGCGGCGCTTGTAACCCATTTCGTCGAGGGTTGCGTGAAGATGTTTTAAAATCGGATTTTTATATAAGCTTGTAGTTTCCATATTTTTACCCGCCTTACTTTCTGAATGATAATATTATATTCTATTATATACGGCGTAGCCGTATATGTCAAGTCCAAATACGGCTGAGCCGTAATATAATTAAATGAGCAGGGCTTCAAAAACCCCGCTCATTAATTATAAAAGCTACTTTCTTATGTACAGCAGAATATTGCTTTTTGACCTATTAAAGTCATAATGGTATGGTTGCAACCCGAACGAGTACAATAATCTACTCTGTATGACGTTTGTCTGCACCTCGGAGTAGTCGGGAAAACGCGGTGTTCTATCGTTATCGCTCCTGTTACTGCCATAGTATGATTACAAGATGAAGCGGGAGTAATGCTGATAAATCCGTTAGCTTCTGCGATAAGCATATCGGTTATTAACTGCGCTTTTTGACTGCCAACAGCACAATCAATAATAACCTCAACAGTGACCTCATCACTGACCGCAAAGGACGCGCCGCCCAACTGAATGAACATTAACATTGCCATTAAAACCGCTAAGGGTCTGCGAAATACTTTTTTCATTGCTTTTTAATTCTCCTTTAAATTTCTTATTATTTCCGATATTACAGCTTTGTCGCTGACAATTATCGTATAATAATCTGTATCGCTAACCCAAAATGCTTGATATGTGCCGTCACCCATATCTGAAATATTATACCAAATCCCGTTTTCTTCATAAGTATAATCAATAGAATGAATCTCTGCACCTATATTAATTGAAAAAGTAATATTCGGTTCTAACGAGCTTGCCCATACATCTATATAATCGCCAATATCCATAACCGTAAAGCTTGTGAAGTTATATCCTACGGGGAATAGAATATTCAAACCTTCCGTTTCAAGCAATTCATTCATAGAATTATAGAATCGTATTTCATCTTTTATAAACATTTCAGTGCCACTAAAATCTGTAGTCGTTTTATCGGGTGCGTTCAAAGCATTTCTGAAAAAATCAACAAGATTAAATCCAAGAGCAAGTGAAATACCCTGTGCGAATAATGCTGTAACTATCGTGATAATTAAGACTGCCGCGATTCTTCGCATTGTTTTAATTGATTTGCTTCTTCGTTTTTTTTGCTCGCGCTTTTTTATGATTGCTTCAAACGGAGGCTTCTGAATATCTCTGCTGTATTTCTCGTTGCGGCTCATGCCCGCTGTGCAGAACATAAGGACATCTGCGCTCGGCTCGTCAAGCGTCAGCTCGTGACCGAACAGCATTTCGTATTCCTTTATGCTCATTAAATCCGCGTCAAGCGCGCTGTTCAAGAACATTTCGCGGAGCTCCTGCGCTGAAAGATTTTCGTATCTGCCTTGCATTGATATTCACCTCCTTTGTCTGAATTTTTATGCTTATTATACCTCTAAAACGTTTTTGACTTTTTCTTTTAAGCGGGTAATGCGTACTTCTGCCGAGTGCTTCTTTATGCCGATTTCATCGGCGATTTCTTCCATTGAGCGATGTTCAACAAATCTTAATTTAAACAGCCTGTAGTCAGCCCTTTTTAACTTTTTCTCTAATATTTTCAGCAGCTCGTTGCACTGCTCATCGTATTCTCTTTTTTTGTTTTCATTCTCCGGTTTGAGAGAATCGATGTCTTCTTCGGAGAACCGCGCGCCCTCAAGGAATTGATTTTGTTTGTAGCGTTTGGCGATATTCTTGGCTGTCACGGCAAGCCAACCGTGTATATTAGGGTGCTTTTCAAGGTTTTCAAATTCCAAAGCAGTTTTATAAACTTCGCTGATACAGTCGTCAAGGTCGAAATCGTTGATTTGAACAGCGACATAAATGATTGTGTTCCTTACAAGATTGTAATACTCTTGTTCATCATAAAGTTTTTTGATAAATTCCACTTAAAAAGCCCCCTTTCTTTGATAGTTTTAAAAATTCTGCCGTAAATTTACTGCTGGGTTACGGTGTCGCCGTATATATATCAAATTAGAACGACAAAATTCTACATTTCGTTATAAACTGGTACGCGCCGTCAGCAAAGCACGACGCTTTTCTTCCCTGTCCGCCTTTTGTATAAAGAGCCGACAAAGTCCTTCACAAGCTCGCAATCCTCGTCGGTCAGCTCGTCCGGTATGAAAACATGGCGTTTATTCTTGTCGCGCGACAAGGTCACGTAATTCTCCCGACCGAGGAGGTAGTCCGCCGAAACACCGAAATATTCCGCCAAAGCAAGAAAAGTCATGATGTTGGGCGTGGCGTCGCCGCTCTCGTAAGCCGCGATTTGCTGTCGGGTGGTGTTTATTGCCTTTGCTAACTTGGTTTTAGATAAAAACTTATCTTCTCTCAGTTCGTATAGGATTCTGTTGAATTTCATTTCTGCCGCTCCTTGAAGTAAAAAATCGTTTGATGTTCTACTAACTATTATAGCGTATCGGAAATGAGAGGACAAGTAAACCGTTATTATTTCATACGGCGCGTCGGAATTTGTAACACTTTGTCGAAAAAGCACCCGTAAAAATGATATATGATAAGGGAATTTAAGGCAAGTTCCCACACCGGACTGCCCGATATAGCGCAAAAGTGTATAAATTCAATCATAATCCCGCCTCTTTTCGGTTCTTCCTTCGTTTTCGACATCTCGTATACTCATTATAATACGGCGTAGCCGTATATGTCAAGACGATATACGGCGATAAACTACGGATTTTCGCCATTATTCAACATATTTCGGGAAATGGGGTTAAAATGAGCTTAGGGGAAAGAATCCAACAAACGCTTGATTTAAAGAAAATATCGCAGACGGAGCTCGCGAGAAGGTTGAAAATTCCTCTTTCGACATTAAACGGCTATGTGCAGGAGCGTTATATGCCGGATTGCTTCAAATTAAAAGAAATCGCGAACGCTCTTGACGTTTCGGCGGATTTTCTGCTTGAAATTAGTTCGAGCGAGGTTTTGAATGAAGAGGAAGTTGCGCTCGTTGTGAAGTATAGAGGGCTGAGCGAGGAGAAGAAGAAGGTTGGGTTGGAGTATTTTAGGTTTCTTGGGGGGTAGAAATTAGATGAGATGATTGTTGGTTGTGTTTTGATTCTTTGTGGGATTGTGTATGAGCTTGGCGCACCGTCCATGAACACATTAGTGTTCATTACATTTTGGATATAATGCAGGATTATAAATATACCTAATAAAAAATTATAACAAGGAGTAAATAAAATGTCTTCTACAATTAACAAAATAGGTTTATTTGAAAAACCAACACACTTAATTAAAAGTGAAAATAACGAGAATGATGTTAAATATGTGACTTCGCGAGACGATTTGCAAATGCATGTTGAAAAATTATGCATGAGCTTAAAGCATCCCGTTGTTATGTTTTCTTTATACAACGGCGAAAATAATGATAAGATTGTGCGATTAGTTTCATGTGTATCTTCCTTTTTTAATCATTATTGTTGCGAATCATTTCGTATTTGCGGTGGAAAAGAGCATTGTGAGAAGTGTGATGAAGACCATGCTAAATTGTTTAGAAGCAAGGATGGTATACCTATAAAAGTATCGGAAATAGAAAATCGAGTAAATGATAATATTAGGGAATACATGGAAAATTATAGTGAAGAAAAAAAACCTATATATTATAATGATTATTATGATGTTAATATGTTTAAACCTGTTTTTCATCTAGCTAATAATTCAAGTGAAGGTGGATATTTGGAATATTATTGTCCTATATTAGGATATAAGGAACTAGTTTTCCCTATTATTGTTTCGGATAGAGTTTTAGGAGTGGTTTTTCGCGGGCAAGTGCAAATTAAAGGCGATAAAAAACCAAGTATAATAAGAAATAATTTTTTAAATAAGAAATGTAATTTATTCGATGATTATTTTAAACGTAATTCTAAATCAGGAACAAAATCAAGAAATATAATAGGAACAAAAGAAGAATTAATAAAAGATTTACGCACAGGAGAAGATAAGTATAAATCAAACATCCCCAAATACCCAATTGATAAAGATAAATTATCTGAATTTTTTGATGAGGGTTGGGCAAGATATAAATTTGATGATATATGGGGGAAAAAATTTTTTAATGCCGAGATTAAAAAGATTAATATAGAAATAAATAAAATTAATAAAGAATTAAGTGAAAGAATGAGGGAAAATAAAAAAAGATATATAACCAATGTTTTTAAAAGTACTACTAAAGAGTTTTATGAAAAGGTTATGAACTCACAGGTAACTCCTGCAAAAAAAAGCAACATTAAACCTTATTGGAAATTTGTAAAAAAATCATTTGAAAAAATAGTGGAAAAATTAGACCTTCATAATATTCAAATTTATGGAGCTTCAATTCCTCATGCAGATACTGAAAAAAATAACGCTCTTGAAATAGAAGTTTTTGCAGGCAATGAAAAACATGCAAAACCAAAGCATTTTGATTTATATGAAAGCGACAAAGATAGTAAATCGCCTTTTTTAAGTAATGTTTCTTTAGAAATTGGGAATGTTAAATCTAATGAAGATTTAAAAAACAGAATAAAGGATAGTGAGAAAAGGACATATAAAGGAAACAGCGATATTATTTATTATCTAGTAAAAAACAATTTACCTCATTCATCAGTTCTTGCTATTGAATATTTTGAAGATGGAGAAGAGGATATTGAAATTTCTGAAATTCAAATTATAAAACGTGATATTATATCAGAAATCCATCTTTTTTCCATTATTGTGTTTTATATCAGTTCTTATCAATTAAATCATTTGCTTCAATTGAATACTGTAAAAATATTACGTTTCTTCAACCATGAAATATCTCATGTGCTTTTGGGTTTTAACTTTTTAAATGAAATGTATATAAAAAATAAGTTAGAGAATTTAATAAATTTAAAACCAAAAGAGCTTGAAGATGTACAAATGAATTTTAAAAGTACTGAAGATTTAATGAAATCTATATCAAACAATATCAAATTACTGACAAAACCTATAGACGAGATAAAAGAAAAATTAGGAATTGAAGAAATAAGAATATTTAAAGATATTTTATATAAATGGGAACATTTATATCATTATCAAATTGAAGAAAAAAATCTAAAAATCCATGTTCCACCAATATACGAAAATAAAGATTTACCATTAATCAAAAGTGATAGACGTTTATTAGAGCAAATTATTATAAATATTATTCATAATGCAATTAAATATTCTTACTGGGGAACGAGAATAATAATTGATTGTAAACCTTTTGATAAAAATCCTTTAAAGCAAATACTTTCTGTGGCAGATTATGGTGCGGACATTGACAGTGGAGCTCTCCCCTATAAACTATATTACAGAAAAACTAATATTTCATTAAACATAGAAGGAAGCGGTATAGGTCTTTTTGTAGTTAAAAGAATTGCTGATATTCTTGATATTCAAATAAGACATACAAGAAAAAAGATTTCTGACTATAATATTGGTTTAATTGAAGAATTTCTTAACAGAAATATTAGCAACGGCTTACAAGACATTTTGTTAAATGAAAAATCAAAAATTGAAAAAAAATATAAACTGAGCGATATTTTATCTGATGCTAAGCCGACAGAAGATAATTGTCTAAGTAATAACGAAATAAATGAAATGATAAAAATGCCTACATATAAAGTAACATTTGAGGTGATAATATGAAAATATTAATACTTGAAGATAGAAGCCCTGCTTACAAGAATATAAAATCGTATATGGAATCATTAAATTTTGAACCGAAAATATTTCGTAAAACGAGTCAGTTATTAGAAGAAATAAATAAGGGAACATTTAATGAAAATTCTTATGATTATTATATTCTCGATTTAAGCTGTCCCATTGGAAAGATGGAAGAAGATTATGCCGAAAAAACAAAAGACGGTCTGCTTACTGGTTGGATTATATTAATATATTACATATTAAAAAAAGATTTACATGCTTTAGACAAATGCATTATATTTTCCGATTATAAAAAGGATTTAAATTCGTATATTGATAATGCACCGCACGAAGAAAAAATATTATATAATAAAATTAATAAAAATGCATTTATAAATAAAGTTGACGGATATATGAAAATAAAAAAATTCTTTATTAATGAAAATAAATATAAGGAAGACACATCATAATTAATTAAAAATGTATTAAATATATCAATTAATATTATTAATATTGTTTATACAAAGAGGAGAAAATCATGAAAGATTTTAAAAAACCTATGAGAATATTTGTATTTGATGATAATCCCGCAACCAGAAAATATATTAAATCATATTGGGAGAATAAAGGTCATGCTGTAACATCTTGTCATTCATGTGAAAAAGCTGTAAAAATAATAAATAATAATGTATTCGATTTATACATTATTGATTTGAGTGCGTCTCCGAAAGGGTTAGAAAATGAAGACTTCATTAGTGAGAATGGTTTTTTTCTTACAGGGTGGTTTTTATTTAAAGACCACATTCTTGTAAACGATGAAGAAGCAATATGTAAAACTGTTTTTTATTCAGAACATATAAGCGAGTTAAAAAGTTTTATCAAAAAATCACCGTATGCATATGAATATCGAAAAAAACTTCATAAATATTTTCAATTATTGGGGGCTTTTGTTTATAAATCTGAAACTTTGGAAAGCTTGGAAGACTTTATAGAAGACAAAAATGTAATAATTGATAAATTGAGAGAATTGGCAGATGATAAAATGATTGGAGAGTTAAAAGGTTTGGAAGATGAAATTAAACAAATGAGGAAAGATAGATTCATATTGAATTAATACTTAACATTTTAAATGCCAATTCAATATTTTCTTCGCTCAGTCTCTTTTTGCAATCAACATTGATAAAATGGTTTTCATGCCCGATGAATTGCGATTTAGGGTAATCATCTAAAATAACATAATTGATTTTTTCACTGTTGTCTTGAATTGAAAACCAAGCCGATATTTCTTCGCCGCGAGTTGTTTCGCCTTGATAATCGGGTGTGCAATTCCGATATGTTAAGCCGAATTTTTCAAAAACCTTGCCGATGTCTTCACGGCATTTGCGATGACTACGCCATGATGAAGACAGCACAGTTTCCGCTCCGGTAGAATCGACAAGCCGCTTCAATAAAAATAATTTTGACGGGTCAATACCTATATCTTTCATCAAGCGTTGATATTTTGTGGATAAAGGATTAAGAACGCCGTCAATATCAAGGAAAATATATTTCATTTCAATCGTCCTTTTATCTGTGTATAATGTATTTATAATATAACAAAGAAATTTTGAAATGTCAATGGATTCCCGCGTACAACAAATTGTACAAATGCGAAAATCCATTGACATAATTATTTTTATGGAGTTGAATATAAAGCAGACCGAAAAGCACTAACAGCAATCATAAAACGCTAATGAGAAACAATCGGAGTTAAAATCAATTTTATAGTGCTTTGTTATTAGAAAAGGAGAAAGTTATGTTACAAGCTTTAAAGAATCAAGCGAATATTACGCGTACTGAAAACAACGCAATTACAAACTTCTCCACGGGTTCGGACTGCCTCAATTTATTCGCAACAATCGGCGCGTTACGTGACGCCCCGAACGCAGAAATTATTAAACGCTTCACCCGCCGCATGGGCTGAAGACCCCGACCTTACCTTGAAGACATTATTCTTTGCAAGGGATATTCGCGGCGGTTTGGGTGAGCGGAAGATTTTCCGCTCAATTTTATGCCATATGGCAAGTGACGCGCCTTCATCGGTTCAAAAGAATCTGTGGGCTATGCCGGAATTTGGGCGTTATGATGATTTGCTGACCCTGCTTGACAGCCCGATGAAGCAGGAAATAGTCGCATTAATAAAAGCACAGCTTGACGCAGATTTAAAGGCTCTCGCGGCAGACAAAAGCATTTCTCTGCTCGGCAAGTGGCTTCCCTCTGTCAACGCCCACAACGCAGATACAGTGCGTTTAGCGAAGCTTCTCGCAAAGTCTCTCGGCATGAACGAAGCCGATTACCGCCGCACATTGTCAAAGCTCCGCGCAAAGATTGCTATAATTGAAAATTATCTGCGCGAGCGGAATTATACTTTCGATTATGAAAAGCAACCGTCTAAAGCGATGTTCCAATATCGCGGCGCATTTATGCGTAACGACGGAGAACGATATGCAAAGTTCCTCAAAAGTGTTACAAAGGGCGAAGCTAAATTGCACACAGAGACGTTATATCCGTATGAAATAATTCGTCCGATTCTGCACGGCTCTATGACTGACGATAAGCGCAAAAGCGTTGATGTAACATGGAACGCGCAGGAGGATTTCACTTGCGATGAAAATGCGCTCGTTGTAACATTAGATAGCGATGTCATTTTCACGAAATTTGTCATTTTTTAATTCCCTTTCTATTTTTTAATAGCAGTTTTTTAACGCCGCCAATTATTTATGAAGAGTTAAACTCAATGCTTTCAATCACAACTTCATTCACTCGTTTATACTTCCCCTTTTCTTTCGTCACGATAATTTTGTTAATGAATAAAAGCAGAAACTGCCGCTTTTCTTTATCATCTAACAGCTCCCAATTCTCCCTTAAACTTAAAATAATATCGCTTTCAGTAATAATCATTTCATCTTCAAGCGAAGCATTTATTTTTTCGATTTCTGAATTAATAAATTTCTTATCTTTATTAATTTTTCGCTTCATGTTTTCATAGCTTTCAAAATCAATGCGATTTTCAATAAACAGATTTTCAATTTGACTGCTTTTTGAAAATAATTCATTCAGCTTTTTATTGAAATTTGCAATTGCTTTTGAACGGTCAGTTTTGATTCTTTCTTCTTCATTAAATACTATTTTATCTGCCGCAGAAAACCTTGAAATATAGCTTATAAAATCTACAAAAGCGGCTTCTATCTTCTTGTGATTTATGTCGCCGGAATCACAGCGTCCTTCCGACTTATAACCGCAACGATATGAAACGTAAATTTTTTCGGTTTGATTTTTCAGTCTTATTTTTCGGTGATGTGTCATAAGCTTTTTATCGCAGGAATTACAAAAAAGGATTCCCACAAAATAATTATTCTCACTCGGCTTTTTAGTCGAGGTTGTTTTTTTGTTTTTATTCAAAAGCCTCTGCGCTGTTTCAAAAAGCTCGCTTGATATAATAGGCTCATGCAAGCCGTCATACTCGTTGCAGTTGTAGCGGATTTTTCCGATAAGATTACAATTCGTCAAAACATCTTTCGCCGAGCCTCTGTCCCACAAAGCATTTTCTTTCGTCGGAATATTCCGCATATTTAAAGATTTCGTAATACCGAGAATCGTCATATTTTGATTTACATACATATCAAATATTTCTCTTACAATCTCTGCTTCTTCATCGTTTACGGTTTGGATTTTCTGTCCGCACGGACGGTCATAACCGTAGCTCGCATGAGTTGAGGACAGACTATAACCTTCCTTGGCTTTCTTTTCGCGTCCGAGCTTGACCCGCTCGATTATATTCTCGCGTTCAAATTCAGCAAAAGAGCCGAGCATATTTAACTGCAACCGCCCCGCGGGAGTTTGCGTGTCGATGTTTTCTGAAATTGAATTTATAACGCAATTGTGCTCGTAAAATAATTCAACCAAAGCTTGCAAGTCAGATATTTTCCTTGACAAGCGGTCTATTTTGAAAACAAGAATATTCTTTAAGCTCCCGCTCTTTACATCTTCAATCAAGCGCAAAAGAGCAAGGCGGTCTTTAATATTTTTACCGCTTATACCCTCATCTTTATAAACAGAATACACGTTCCAGTCTTTAATGCGCGCGTAATCAGCGAGCTTCTGCTCCTGCGCCCGAATCGAGAAGCCCTCCTGCGCCTGTTCGTCTGTTGATACTCTTATGTAAATTCCGGTTTCCATAAAAAGCTCCTCATTATACAGCGGCTTCTGCTCTTTTCTTGCGCGGAATTGAAGTCTTCAGAAAGAATTTGAGCATTTCCACTTGGAGAGCATCGGGGAGGGATTTCTGTTTATCATTCTTGTAAATAGTAATGTTTTTTGTCATGATTACCTCGAAAATATTGTAGAGCCGTGTCTGTTTATGTTTATGAAGCGAACAGACAACATATACTAAAGTACCGGCACTGATACTTTTTTACTTGACATTATAACGTATATACGTTATAATGTCAGAGGTGATAAAAATGAACCTAAACGAACGTGAGGGTGATTTGCATTTTATAATAAACGTGCTTGAATCGGGTGAAATTAGGGAGCTATACGAGCGAAATGGGTTTATTTAAGCTCCCGGTTTTGTGCAATCCCCCCCAATCATCTCAAAATTATAATAATCGGGACTGCGCGACAGCGCCCATTCCCGCGCATAAGCGACCGCCTCTTCTCTGTTGTATTCCATAATAAAACCGCCTTTTCATTAATTGAGATTATATATCAATATATGAAAAGACGGTTTTTGTTGACATAACATGAAATTAGTGGTAAAATTAAAGCAGAAGATTTAACAATAAAGACATTGTGCAGAAGGAGCATAGGCGAAATTATGAAAAATATGTCGTTTTGGGTTATTTTACTAATTATTATTTTTACCATAGCCTTATGCTTTATGAGCTTTCAGCTCGGGAGGGTAAACACAGACGACCCGCTATACACTGATTTAAACTCATTCCCTGCTTATGTGAAAAATGGATTTGATGAAGCTTATAAATACATAACAGCCCCCGAACAGACCGAATGGGAGTTAGAACTGCCGCCAAGCCATAACCGTGTTGTTTTGATGAGCGATTTACCTGCTTACGATTATGAGGAAGCCTACCCTATGTTTTCAACAGCTGACCGTGCTATCGGAGAGTTCACAATTTTAATCCCGTTTGAAATAACCAAGGAGCAATATGACGGCTTGTGGGAGGAATTTGTTCTTCCCGGAATGTACTTAGAAGGAATCGGCGAAAACTGGGAAATATTTTTAAACGGAACAACAGTAGCGTCTGAGGTTCATCTAAGCGAAAATAATGAAATTACTTCGTTTAGGAGCATGAGAAACGTAAAGTTCTCCTTTGACAGACAGTTTATAAATGAAGGCTCAAATATGCTGCTGATTCGTGTAATAGGCGCGCGGTCAAGCTATTGGACAGGCTTGGTATATACCTCGCCCTACTATATCGGCAATTATAAATATTTTGAAAATGATTATAATAATATTTTTACTATAATATTATTTTCAATTTGCTGTGTTTTAGCGTTTCATCATGTGCTTCTGTATTTATTCCGCAGAAAAGAGCATTATAGCTTAATCTTCGGATTGTTCAGCCTGTTGCTGGGATTATTTTTGATAACCCGAGTTCCCGCGGTCAACTGGCTGTTCCCGAATACCAACTATTCGCAGCACTTAGAGCACCTTTCGCTTTTTCTGTTAGTCCCTTCGGTTGCAGCGTTTTTAGAAAATCTTAACTTCGGAAAAATAAGCCGCCCTACCTTAATATTCGCTTTTATGTGCATTATTGTTTCCGTTGTTCCTTTTTTCTTTCCTATTTGGTTCGCTTATGATTTGCTTACTGTTTGGTATGTTCCTATGGCAATCTACATTATAAGCGTGATTTTATTTAGAAATATTATTTGGGCATTAATAAAGCATACACGTTCTAAAATGTCTGCCGAAAATTCAACAAAAGGCTTTGGGAGTTGTTTTTTTGACACTATCGCCAATACAGAGCTGGGTAATATATGTCTCTTGATGACGTTATGTGTTATTTCCGGTATCTTAGACATGATAGATGCGACTGTATTTTATACGGGGATTCAGCTTGCCAAGTATTCATTCACGGGCTTTACATTGTGTATGACTTATATAATGGCAAAGAAATACGCCAACGCTTTTAATGTATCGGTTAAAATGAACGAAGAGTTAAACAGCCTTGTAAAACAGCGCACGGCAAAGCTTGAGGAACAGATGCTTATTGCCGAAACTGCATCACAAGCCAAGTCGCAGTTTCTCGCTAATATGAGCCATGAAATCCGCACGCCGTTAAATGCAATAATAGGTATTACGCAAATCGAGCTGCAAAAGAGCAAGCTTGACGAAGAGGATTTAACAGGGCTGAGCGCAATATATAATTCGGGTGTAAATCTACTCGGAATTATCAACGATATTTTAGATATGTCGAAAATTGAAAACGGAAAGTTTGAACTTAGTCCTGTTCAATACGATATTCCGAGCTTAATAAACGATGCAGTTCAATTTAATATAATAAAAATAGAAAGCAAGCCGATTGAATTCGTGGTGACAGTTTCGGAAAATCTGCCGATTGAATTGTTCGGCGACGATTTGCGAATTAAACAAATCTTGAATAATCTGTTAAGTAACGCTATTAAATATACCGACGAGGGCACAGTTACACTTGATGTTGACTTTAAAGAAAAAAGCGATGATGAAATCATATTGGTCTTCACTGTAAGCGACACAGGTCAAGGTATAGCCGAGAGCGAGCTTTCAAATCTTTTTAACGCTTATTCACAGTTTAACAGAGAAAATAACCGAAGCATTGAGGGGACGGGGCTCGGTCTGGGTATAACAAACAGCCTTGCTTCTATGATGGAAGGGGAAATAACGGTTGAAAGTGAGGTAGGGCGCGGCTCGGTATTCAAGGTTAATTTAACGCAAAAGGTTGTCAGCGGAAGTGGCAGAGTTGGCAAAGAATTGTCAGAACAGCTGCAAAGCTTTAATTACTCTTATAAAACAAAGCTCTTGGAAAAAGGACTCACTCACAAGCGTATGTCGCACGGTAAGGTTTTGATTGTTGATGATGTCAGGACAAATTTGTTTGTAGCCGAGGGCTTGATAAAGCCCTACGACATATCAATTGAGACAGCCGCAAGCGGATTTGAAGCTCTCGACAAAATTAAAGCGGGAGAGACTTATGACATAATATTTATGGACCACATGATGCCGAAAATGGACGGCATTGAAACCGTGAAATTAATTCGTGACATCGGTTACAAAGGAATTATAGTCGCACTTACCGCCAACGCAATTATCGGACAGGCAGAGGTTTTCCTCGAAAGCGGGTTTGACGATTTTATTTCAAAGCCGATAGATATTCAACAGCTTGATATAGTTTTGAAAAAATATATATAAGCTTTAAAAACCGCTCTTTCATTAATTGGGATTATATACCAATATATGAAAAGACGGTTTTTGTTGACATAACATGGAATCGGTGGTAAAATTAAAGCATGAAAAAAGCTTTAATTTTCCTTGGGACGACATTGTTTTTAAACATAGCCTTTACAATAATAAGCCGCCTTTCCCCTACTTTCTCAGAATGGTACGCGACAAGCGTTTACCCGCTGATTGTCGGTGCTTGGGGGAGAATGAACGGCTTGCTTCCTTTTGCCGCGGTTGAAATCCTGCTGTATTTATTAATCACGGCGGCAATCGCAGGTGTTGTGTTTTTAATTATAAAATTAATAAAAGTCAAAGGACGGCGAAAAAAATATCTTCTGCGCGCCGTTCTTGCGCTGTCCTGCACAGCTTCGACAATACTGCTGACGTTTACGCTCGGCGGCGGCATTAATTATCAGCGTAAGCCTTTTTCACAGCACAGTGGGCTTGCACCCGAAATGTACAGCGCGGAAGATTTAAGAGCAGTTATAATTGAAGTTATCGGCGAGCTTGAACGGCTTGCGCCGCTAATTATTACCTGCGAGGACGGCATCTTCACTCTTGACAAAAGCGAATTTAACCAAACAGCACGAAGCGCGATGCGCGCGCTCGGCGAAGCTTATCCCGTTCTAAATACATATTATCCGAGCCCGAAGCCTGTGCTGTTTTCAAGGCAGATTCTCTCCCCGCTTATGATTGGCGGCGTATTTTCGCCGTTCACGGCGGAAGCCTTGTACAACCGCGATATGCCTGATTTGTCGAAGCCGTTCACAGCATTGCACGAGCTCAGCCACCTCAGCGGCTTCATGCGGGAGGACGAAGCGAACTTTATAGCGTTTTTAGCCTGCCGTGAAAGCGATAACGTCAACTTTCAATTCAGCGGGTATTCGCGGGTGTTATGGAGCTTGCTTGGCGTTTATGACGGCGAAGACTTCTTTGATTTGTACATGATGATTCCCGAGCAGGTGCATATTCAGGACGACTTCGCAAGCGATTACTGGTGGTCGTTTTACAGCGCGCCCGGCGGCGCGGCGATTGCGGCGGTTTCAAACGCGGTTAATGACACCTACCTGCAGATTCAAGGGCAGGAGGACGGAGGTAAAAGCTACGGGCGGGTGGTGGACTTGCTTATTGCGGAGTATTTAGCGCGGAATAGTTAATAATTATACGAGTAACCCCCGCTGTGAAGCGGGGGTATCATATTAATTACTTTTATCTAAGCCTATAAAAAAATCATTATATTGACACTTAAAGATTTTCGTTAATGCAATCAGTTCGCTAACTTTAATATTTAATTCACCTGTTTCATATCGAGAATAGTAAGAACGAGTAATATCACAACCTAACAATTGTAATTTTGTTGCAACTTGTTCTTGTGTTAGTTTTTGAGAATTTCTTAAATTGCGTAAATTCCTTCCGATTGATATATCTTGTTTAATTCTTCCCATTTATTTCACCACTTGCTCAAAATATGTTGCATTTTCTTTAATTATAGGTTATAATACAAAGAAGACGGCTCAATTATTTGAGCAAAGGGGGAAATTATGAAAGAACATACTGCTTGTTTTACAGGACATAGAGAAGTTGAAAACATATCCGAAACTCGTAAAAGGCTTATAGAAGCAAGTTTTAGTTTAATTAACCGAGGTGTAAGACATTTTCTTGTCGGTGGAGCAATGGGCTTCGATATAACCGCAGGGGAGGATATTTTTTTTATTCGCGAAGCAATACATCATATGGTAGGCGAAATAAAGCTTACGATTGTTTTGCCATGCAGTTTTGATATTTTTACGAAGAAATGGAAAGAAAAGGATAAAAAAAGGCTCGATTATTTAATGACGCTCACCAATGAAAATATTATTTTACAGGAAGAATATTCAGCTGATTGCTATAAAATGCGAAATACATATCTTGTGGATAATAGTCAATATTGTATTTGTTATTATGATAAAAATAAATTTAGGTCGGGAACGGGGCAGACTGTTCGTATGGCGGAAAAGCAAGGATTAGAATTAATAAACATATTTTAAAGCGGGCTTTACGCCCGCTTTTCTTCACCCCAAATTCTTCCCCATTTCCCGCCGCGTCCGTCTTTCAGCGTCCCGCTTGGCTATGCTCTCGCGCTTGTCGTAGAGCTTTTTCCCCTTACACAAGCCGACCTGAACCTTCACGCGGCTGCCTTTCAAGTAGAGCGACAGCGGAATCAGCGTCAGCCCGCCCTGCTTCACCTCGGCGAAGAGCTTGTTGATTTCGCGCTTGTGCAAAAGCAGACGGCGGCGGCGGAGCGGGTCACGGTTGAAGATGTTGCCTTTTTCGTATGCAGAAACGTGCATAGCGACGACGAAAGCCTCGCCGTCTTTGATTTCAACCCACGCTTCTTTTAAATTTACATTTCCTGCACGAATCGATTTTACTTCCGTGCCATACAGCTCTATCCCCGCCTCATGGCTCTCGAGTATGAAATACTCGTGGCGAGCGGCGCGGTTGTCGGCTATTTTTTTTATACTTTTAATATTTTCACTCATAATAAGAGTATAACACAACCCGAAAAAAATTGCAATGCATAAAAAAGTCAGATTTTGCAAATAATATTTCCAAATCAATGAAAGGAACGGTAAAAATGACACCAAAAGAACTTTTATATCTTGAAGACTCGCTCGGAATGGAGCGTCAGCTTCAAACGAAATGCACGGATTATTCAAGCAAGGTGCAGAATCCGCAGCTCAAAAATATGCTGTCGGGGCTTGCCCAACAGCATCAAACGCAGTTCAACAATTTAATCAATCATCTGTAAATAAGGAGGAGCTTATGCCCGCACCAACACCAAAAGCCATGACCGATAAGGAATATGTCGAGGACGTTCTGCTCACAGCGAAAACGCTGTCCGCGATGTATCATTATGCAACGCAGGAGTCTTCAACTGAAGGTCTGCACTGCCAGTTCAAGCACAACCTCAACGACTCGCTCGCAATGCAACACAGGATTTTCGGAGCAATGCAGCAAAACGGCTGGTATCCGACGCAGGCGGCGGACGCACAGCAGATTAACCAGGTCAGAAGTAAGTATAGTCATTAAAGAAAATGAGAGCGGTCAATTACTGACCGCTCCTGCATTTCCCGCAAATAATCTTACATCTGATAATTCAATTAAGAATTGTTCAATTGCTTCAGAATAATGCACGAATATTCCATCTTTATGCACTAAGAGGTCGTCATAACTTCCAAGTGCAATTATATACCCGATAATATCTATAGTTGTCATACTGTTCATGCTTTCAAAGTGTTCTTTTGTGTAAATCACCACAACTTCATATCCGTTATCAAATGGTCCGTAATGGTCAAAAACCAATAAATCATCAACTGTAATTTGGCTTTGTTGCCATTCATGCGACTTATATGCTATATAGTTTTCTCGCAGTATTAAATTTCTTTCGGGTGATAAATGCGATAAATCTCGTTGATATGAAGCCAGCATTGGTTTAGATTCCTCTGTTGGCATATCAATGATTTCTTCGCTTTCAATTTCGGGTGCAAAACAATACATACAATCACAATCTTCGACAACACCGCAAAGAATTTGCGGATAATCTCCTTCTACGCCTCTTTCGTGTGACACGTAAGTAACAGGCGGTGCGTCAGGTTCAAAAGTTCCTTCCGCACAACCGCCGGCAAAAACGCACAACATTGCGACAAGAATCGCTATAATTATACTCTTTGTCATATATTATTCTCCCGCAATAATCCTAATATCCTCCGCCGTCAGCAAGCCCTGTTCATAAGCTTCCCTTATAGGAACAAACTTGCCATTGTCATGCACTACAAGCTGCAGACTGCCGCTTCCAAGCGCGATTGTGTACCCCGCGATTTCAATATACTGCATATCCGCGGTCATCGCGTATTGCTTCGGGAAAATCACCACCGCTTCGCGCCCTCCGAAGGTCCCGAAATAGTACATAATTTCTAAATCCTCAGCCGTCATCGCTGTCCCGCGCCAAGTGCCGCCATTAAAGGCTAAGTAATTCTCGCGAATTTTCAAATCCGCTTCGGCTGTCAATTCTTCACTGTCAACTGTCAACTCTCCACTGTCAACTATCATCGCCGCTTTACGCAGAATCAACAGCACGTCAGCGGTAGTGACTTTTCCGTCGCCGTCCATGTCGTACTTTGCAATTTGCTCTGCTGTCAGTGAAGTCAGCCCTGCCGAGGCTCTGAGCGCGGTTAAAGCGTCGGCAGTGGTGAACGAAGCCGTTAACGTTGCGGCGATTATCGCCATAATTATACATTTAGTCATATTAATTTCCTCCTTTTGCGTTTTTGTTATTCTAAAATTAACACTATCGAAAAACGCAAAAGGTTGCAATTATTTTCTGAACATATTAACAACCCAGTTTTTAATCCAATTCCATAAATTCGGAAACTCGGATTCAATAAGAGCGCGCACTTGTTCCCTGCTTACAGCCCTAAAAATACTGTTCGCGCTTTCAACTTCAATTGTCTGCGTACCCTCTGCGATTCTGCCGATTGCGATATGTCCGTAGGCGTGCTCGCCGATAGCCATATGGCTCGCAATAGACAATGCACCGAGTGAGAACATACCGAGCGAGAACGCGCCCAGTGTGAAAACGCCGATGGCTACTGCGCCGCAGGCGAACGTCCCGATAGCAAGCGAGCCGAGCGCGCCGATAAGACCGAGCGAAAGAACAGCAGTGCTGAAGATTCCCAATCCGACAAGCCCGATAGAAACCACACCTGTCGAAACTAAGCCGATAGATACAATCCCTTTTGCGAAATTCCCGATAGCGACGACCCCTTTTGCTTTTTTATTTCCTATTCCTATGTTGATATGAACAAGCGGCAGCCCGCGCCACGTCTGCTTGCTTTTATATTCATAGAAGCTGCCTCGGTGCATCCAATACGGCTCGCTGACGGTGTTTTGACTGTCTTTGTTAATCTCGCCGCCTTTAATCAAGCTGTCAAGCGTCACCCCGAACATTTCAGATAACGCAATCATCTTTTCGGTTTCGGGATAGCTCCCGCCCGACTCCCACTTTGAAATCGACTGCCGCGAAACGTCAAGCAGCTCTGCCAAAGCCTCCTGTGATAAGCCTTTTTCTTTTCTGAGTGCTTGCAATTTTTCATTGAATTTCATATTGCTCTCCTTTATGAATGAATTTTATATTTCAATTTTAACGTGATTTCATGCAAATAACTACCAGTTTTCGGTTGCTTTTATGTAAACTTGCGGTTGCATTTCAAGTTTTGCAACCAAAAGTAGGGGTGCGCAGTGCGCGCCCGTAAAAACAACGGGACGCCCAATGGGCGTCCCCTACATTCATAAAAATTAACGCTTGGAGAACTGCGGAGCTCTTCTCGCTGCCTTGAGTCCGTACTTTTTGCGTTCCTTCATTCTCGGGTCACGGGTGAGGAAGCCTGCCTTTTTAAGTACAGGACGAAGCTCCTCGCTGTACTGTAACAGCGCGCGGGACAAACCGTGACGAATCGCGCCTGCCTGCCCTGTAACGCCGCCGCCGCGAACTGTGCAAACGATGTCGAACTTCTCGACTGTGCCGGTAAGTGCTAAGGGCTGACGTGTGATTAATTTCAGTGTATCAAGTCCGAAATAGTCGTCTATATCGCGGTTGTTAACAGTAATGTTACCGCTCCCGATATAAACTCTTACACGAGCTACGGAGTGCTTTCTTCTGCCTGTTCCGTAATAATATGGTTTAGATTCGTACATTAGTCAGCACCTCCTACTTTGTATTCAACGGGCTTCTGAGCTTTATTTTTATGCTCTGCACCGCGATAAACGCGGAGCCTTGTGAGAGCCTTGCGCCCGATAGTAGTATCGGGAATCATTCCTTTAACAGCGAGCGTCATTGCTTTCTCGGGCTTCTCAGCCATGAGCTTTTCGTAGCTGATTTCCTTGAGGTTGCCTATCCAGCCTGTGTGCCATCTGTGGAACTTTTTCTTGAGCTTGTCGCCGGTGAGAACCGCGTCAGCGCAGTTGATAATGATTACATGGTCGCCGCAATCGCAGTGCGGAGCGAAAATCGGCTTATGTTTGCCGCGCAGTATTGTCGCCGCCTGTGTTGCAACGCGTCCGAGCGGAATCCCCGCGGCGTCGATGATAAACCATTTGCGTTCAATGGTTTCGACTTTTGGCATAGTGGTTGACATTTTGCTTTCTCCTTATTTTATATACAATTATTGTAAACGTGACAAATTACATTATACATAACCGCCGCCCCCCTGTCAATAGTTTTTTATATGATTTTTGATATATACTGCCTTATCTCTCTTATTCGCGCCGTTTATCTCTTATTCTCTCTTTATCTCGCGCGCCGTTTCACTTTTATATTTAACCGAATATTCTTTAAAACATACGAAATATTTCATACAATCTACATAATCGTCATATATAATAAAATCATAAAAAAAAGAAAGCGAACCCGCTTTTAACCATAAAACTTTGTTGCTACTCCAAAAGAGGAAAACGGCTGTTCAAGGACAGCCGTTTTCTTTTTTATAGAATTTTCGCAGATGCTTTAAAACTATCATCTTGGCGGCACTTGAAATTTTCCTCTCTTCGCTGTCTGCAAACCGAGCGAGAGTGTCGTATTCATAAGAATTTAATGTAAATGAAACCCTCTTTCTTGCTGTGTTGAATTTAGACATTACTGCCTCCTTTTAATATTTATTCTAATTATAACATAGATGTACATCTATTTCAATTGGCTAAGTATCCAAAGATTGGAGATAATACTTGTACAGGTATGTTAAGTATGATAAAATATCTATAAAAGGCGGTGCGTAATGGGGAAAACATCAGCGGCGGCAACTAATAAATACGCCAAAAAGGCATACGACCGCATAATTGTGCTCGTTCCAAAAGGTCAAAAACCAATTTTACAAGAGTACGCTAAAAGCAGAGCGGAAAGCTTAAATGCTTTTGTAAAAAGAGCTATTAATAACCAACTCGAAAACGACAAAAAAACTAAAGTTTAAAAACTTTCTGCCGATATTAACTATAGATGTAGCTATAACATGAGGAGTAAAAATTTATGAACGTATCACTTGAAAGATTTTTGAAGTCGGAACGTATGCCGATGGCGCGCGGTACAGGCGGGTTAAACCCCGACTGGAGCAATATCCCTACAAAAAACATGACCAAGCTTACAAAGGACGACATTCGCGCGCAAATCCGCGACATCGCGAAGCAGGAAGCGAGCGCGACCGACGACAAGGAACGGGACGACTTAGCCAAGAAAAGACAAGGTCTTTTCACGGCTTATGAGTCCTTCGGCTCGCCCGACCGCAAAACGCTGTTCGACGACGCTTTGGATATAATCAGACGCAATGCGGGCAATCTTCTTAAAAAAGGCGGCGAAACGCCCGAGCAGAAGGACGTCTTCGACTTTATAAACGAGCGCGACTTCAAGAAAGCCGGCTTCGCACCCGGCAGCGAGGAAACTCACGTTCCCACGCTCCGCGCGCTTGGCATGAGGTTTGACGAGAGCTTTGACCTTGCGAACAACGGCTCTGTCAGAGCGACCTCTACGGCACAGCGCGGCGTTAGCTTCGAGATTTTCAGCGGCAGAGAGCAGGTTTTAAACATAAAAAGAGACGGCTCGGTCAGCCATAAGTCTACTGATGAAGAAAAAGCACTGAAAAAAGAAATCACCGATTTTTATAACAGCGTCCGCAACGAGTTCCGCGGAACCCCCGCGACACCGCCGCCCGTGCTTTCCGGCGACAGCGGAGATACAATGGATTTCAAGGTATAGAATAAAATAATAATCGGCTTTAAACAGCCGATTATTTTTATGCTTCGATACTTAAATATAGTAATGGTTGACGTTTCACGAAAACTATGTTATAATTCTTTGAGTGCTAAGCGCGATAATGTAACATACTAAACCTATAATACAATTACAAGGAAAGGCAAAAACAAATGACAAACTCTTTAAGACGAGAAAAAATAGCTGACGGCGCGCATTTTAACGCGGTCAGCGACCCCCGCTTCAAGTTCAACCGTATCACCTTTGGGTTTTTAACCCCGCTCTGTAAGGAAAAAGCGTCGCTCTATGCGCTAATCCCGCGCGTTTTGCACGATACTAACGCAAATTTCCCGAGTATGAAGGATTTATCAAACTTTCTCGCCTCGCTTTACAATGCCCAAACCTACTTTGAAGCCTGTGCGCTGGGCGACACGCAGTTTTTAAGCATTTCCATGAACTTCATGGACGATAGCTACGCGCTCCACGGTGAAAGCATTGCCGTCACAGCTGTTAACACCCTTTTCGACTGCCTTTTTCACCCTGTTGTTGAGAATGGCGGCTTCTCTCCCGCTACAGTGGAAAACTGCAAGCGTTTGCAAATCGAAGCGATTGAATCCGAGCTCAACGACAAGCGTGTTTACGCCTCAAATCAAGCCAAGCGCATAATTTGCGAAGGCGAGCCCGCTGCGGTTAATCCGCTCGGCGACGCCGAAAACACCCGCGCGGTTACGCCCGAGGCTCTCTATGAGGCTTACTGCGGGCTACTGAAAAACGCTGAAATTGAAATAATCTGCGTGGGCTGCAATGATTTTACCGACGCGCTCGCAATAGCAAAGAAAGAGTTCACATCTATCGAAAGAGTGAACATAATTCCATCGGAGTCGGCGTACAGCCCGCTTAAATCCGCCATCGCCGAAAAAACAGAGCTTCTCCCCCTGCTCAACCAAAGCAAGATGGTGCTCGGCTTTAAAACAAGCAGTACTTCTAAAAACAGCCACCCCGCGCTTTATTTAATGAGCCTGCTTTACGGCGGCACGATTTCATCGAAGCTGTTTCTTAACGTCCGCGAGCGGCTCTCGCTTTGCTACTACTGCTGGTCACAAATACAGACAACTAAAGGCTTTATGTCCGTCTCCTGCGGCGTTGAGGAAGCTAATATCGAAAAAGCAAAGGCGGAAATCATAGCACAGCTCGAAAGCGTGAAAAAAGGCGACTTCACAGACGACGACCTCACCGCCGCCTTGCTTTATGAACAGAACTTCATAAAAACCTCAAGCGACAGCTTGACCTCACTGACCGCATTTTATCTCAAGCGGATTTACATGAAGGATATAAAATCGCTCGAAGAATACCTTAAAAGCTACGACAGCGTAACCCGCGAGGATATTATCGAAGCCGCGAATTCCATGACACTCGATACTATTTATATTTTATCGGGTGTAGGGGACGACGTCCTCGGCGTCCCGCAGGAAGAAGGTGATGAATAATGCAGAAGAATACAATCAGAAACGAACGCGTCCGCGAGGAATATCAGGTAATCAAGCACCCCAGTGGACTTACAATCTGCCTGTATCCGATGAAAGGCTATTCCAGCACCTACGCGCTTTTCGCGGCGAAATACGGCTCGGTGGACACTACTTTCAAAACTAACGAAGACAGCGATTACGTCACTGTCCCCGAGGGAATCGCGCATTATTTAGAGCATAAGCTTTTCGAGAACGAGGACTGCGACGCTTTTCAACTTTTCGCCAAAACAGGCGCGAACGCCAACGCTTTCACCAGCTTCGACAAGACCGCGTATTTATTTTCCTGCTCACAAAAGTTCGAGGAGAACTTAGAAATTCTGCTCAGCTTCGTTCAGGAGCCCTGCTTCACGGACGAGAGCGTAGCAAAGGAGCAAGGCATAATAGCCCAGGAAATAAAAATGTATGAGGACGACCCGGGCTATCGCGTGTTTTTTAACGGCTTGCAGGCACTTTATCACAAAAACCCCGTCAGAATCGACATCGGCGGCACTGTCGAAAGCATAGCCAAAATCGACAAGGAGCTGCTTTATCGTTGTTATAAAACGTTTTATAATCTTAATAACATGGTACTTTCAATCGCAGGGAGCTTCGATATAGAAAAAACTCTCGAAATATGCGACAGGCTCTTAAAGCCCACGCCCGACTTAGGACTCGAAGCCGTCTTCCCTGACGAGCCCGCAGAAATTAAAACGCGCGAGGTTGTGCAAAAGCTTACCTGCTCACAGCCGCTTTTCAATATATTTTTCAAGCTTCCTGCTTTCTCGGGCTACGAAGCCTTGGAAAAATATATACTTTATAATATTGTCACAGAAACCATACTTGGGAAAACCTCAGCTTTCTTTGATAAAATGCTCAATGACGGCTTTATTAGTAATAATTTCAACGTCGGAGTTTTTGACGGACGCGGATTCTTTTCGCTTTACGCCGACGGCGAATCAAGCGACCCGCGCAAGGTTTTCGGGGAAATAAAAGCGGCGTTTAAATCCGCTAAACAAAACAGCTTCTCCGAAACAGAGTTCGAGAACGTCCGCAAAAAGATTTACGGCGAGCTAATGAGTATGCTAAGCTCGGTAAGCACGGCGGCGACAAGCGTTATGGACGCTTATTTCCACGGGAATAATTTATTCGACACGATTGAAATTACGGCGAAAATAACTTATAATGATGCTGTAAAGGCGTTAACGGAGTTAGACGAAGAAAACGCGTGTATTTCGATAATAGAACCGGCATAATGTAGGGAACGCATTTATGCGTTCCGTTGCGGAACGGATTAGTCCGTTCCCTACAAATAAGAAAGGATTTTTCACATGATTGCATTTCCCAACTTAGGGCTTGAATTCAGCAACATCAGCAGAACAGCGTTCCGCATATTCGGGCTTGACATTTACTGGTACGGCGTAATCGCCGCAGTCGCGGTAATAATTTTAGGTTTTTCTTACGCGCTGAAACGCTCGAAGGAATTCGGCATGATTACCGACAAGGTTTTCGACTGTGCGGTGGTCGGATTCCTCGGCGGCGGGCTCGGCGCGCGGCTTTATTACGTGATTTTTTACAACCTCAACCCCGCAAACGAAACCAAATATACTTTCGTAACCTTCTTCACAGGATTCCGTGAGGGCGGGCTCGCGCTTTACGGCGGTATAATCGGCGCGATTCTTTTCGGGTTCATCGCCATGAGGCTCAAAAAAATGCGCGTTCTTCCCGTGCTTGACCTCGCGGGTATGAGCTTTCTGCTTGGTATCGGAGTCGGCAGATGGGCTAATTTCTTCAATCAGGAGGCTTACGGCTCGGTGACATCGCCCGATTTCCTTTTCGGAATGACCGGCGACAGAATCGGAGAAATCCCCGTCCACCCCTGCTTCCTCTACGAAAGCGTCTGGTGCTTGCTCGGTTTTGCACTTCTGCACTTTTATTCAAAAAAACTGCGTACTTTCAACGGCGAGATTTTCCTGCTGTTTGCGGCGTGGTACGGCTTCGGGCGGGTGTTCATCGAGCAGCTACGAAGCGACAGCCTTATGTTCGGCGAGTTTAAGATTTCACAGCTTTTAGCGGCGGCGTCCTTCGGCGCGGCAATCGGCGCATTTATATATTTCAAGCAGAAAACCCGCAAAGCCCCGAATCTTTACAGCGACAGCGAAGAAAGCATAAGCTCAATCGCGGCTTATGAACTTAAATTAAAGCTTGACAAAGAAAAAATCGCGGCGAAAAAAGCACTTAAAAACGCGGAACAAACCGCACCGAGTATTTTAAGCGGAAATGTAGGGCGTGACGCCCTCGGCACGCCGCAAGAACCCGGCGTCCCGCAAAACGAAACGGAGGAAAACGAAAATGGCACAAATTCTTGACGGAAAAATAATGAGCGCGGAGATTAAAGCCGAAATCAAGGCAGAAATCGAGCGCGGAAACTTGAAAGTAGGGTTAGCTGTGGTTTTAGTCGGGGGCGACCCCGCCAGCCGCATCTACGTTGACTGGAAGAAAAAAGACTGCGCCGAGTGCGGCATTGAGTCTTTTGAATATGTTCTGCCCGAAAACGTGGAGCAGAGCGAGCTTCTCTCGCTTATAGACAAGCTCAACGCTGATAAAAATATCCACGGCATACTTATTCAGCAGCCGCTCCCGAAGCAGATTGACGTGCTTGCGGCGAACGAACGCATAAATCCGCTCAAGGACGTAGACGCGTTCCACGCCGAGAACACAGGCAGAATCATGACAGGCGATTATCGCCTGACCGCCTGCACGCCCGCAGGAGTCATGGAAATGCTGAAGCGTGCGGATATTTCTGTCGCCGGCAAGGACTGCGTGGTAGTCGGGCGCAGTAACATCGTCGGCAAGCCTATGGCGATGATGCTTCTGCATGAGCACGGCACGGTGACGATTTGCCACAGCAGAACGCAGAACCTCAGCGAAATTTGCAAGCGCGCGGATATTCTTGTCGCGGCAATAGGCAAAGCAAATTTCATAACAGCCGATTTTGTGAAAAATGGTGCAGTTGTAATCGATGTAGGCATGAATCGCGGCGAGGGCAAGAAGGTCTACGGCGACGTTGACTACGAAGCTGTCGAGCCGCTCGCAAGCTACATTACGCCTGTTCCGGGCGGCGTAGGACCGATGACCCGCGCTATGCTAATGCTCAACACGCTGACCGCGAAAAAGCTTCAATCATGAGAAAAGGTCGTACTTTTCTGACTAACGGCGCGCTTTTGGCGATTGCTTTCGTTATATTCATAGTATATATTTCGTCAAATTATACGTGGAGTATAGGTTTAATTGTCGTAGCTGTTCTCATTGCGGTTATGAGCCTGTTTCAGTTTTGGCTTTATTTTCACTTTTTTAAGAAAAAGCCTTGACAAGCGCAAAATAATATGATAAAATATTTAAGCCGCGTGTAAAAGGCTTTGTAGGGAACGCATTAATGCGTTCCGCAAATTAAGCGCAGAAATGCCGCCTTTCAACAGCGAGACTACAATAAAAGAGGTTCAAAATGTACGCAATTATCGAAACTGGCGGTAAGCAGTACCGCGTGAAAGAAAACGACGAGCTTTATATCGAAAAGCTTGACAAAGAGGGCGAAATCACGTTTGAAAACGTTGTGCTCGTCGGAAAAGAAGACGAAATCGTCGTCGGAACACCTTACGTAAAAGGCGCGAGCGTAAAAGCCGCAATAATCAAAAACGGCAAAGCGAAGAAAATCACTGTCTTCACCTACAAGCCGCAAAAAGGACAAAAGCGCAAATTAGGTCACAGACAGCCGTACACAAAAGTAAAAATCGAACAGATTAATATAGCTTAGGGGGGAAATGTAATGGCTCATAAAAAGGGAGTAGGTTCGACCAAGAACGGTCGCGACAGTAAGTCTAAGCGTCTCGGCTCTAAGCGCGCAGACGGTCAGTTTGTATTAGCTGGTAATATTTTAGTGCGTCAGCGCGGGACGAAAATCCACCCCGGCAATAATGTCGGACGCGGAAAAGACGATACATTATTCGCAGTGGTTGACGGAAACGTTAAGTTTGAGCGCGTCGGCAAAGACCGCAAGCGCGTCAGCGTTTACGCGGAAGCAGAATAATAAACACATGGGCGGAATTATTTCCGCCCCTACGTTTAATTTAATTCGGAGGTTAATAAAATGACATTAAAATCAAAATCGACTCTTTGGTTTGCGATTTCATTATTTCTTACTGCGGGCTTTTTCGCACTGCTCGCCATCGCGTATATCAACAACTTTACAATTTTATACTCGCTTTCGCTCTTAGCGGGCGCAATAGGCATGATGGTTTGCTGGGTTTGCTACTATTTGGCTTCAACCAAGCTTAAAGAATCGCTCAACCCGAAATCCAAGTCAAAATACCTCAAAAAGGGCAACCGCAAGGAAAGCAGAAAGAAAGTTAACAGAATAAAGTAGGGTACGCAGTCCTCTGCGTACCGGATGTAGGTTTATTTCATGTTTGCAGATATTGTGAAAATCTCGGTAAAAGCAGGCAGCGGCGGCAACGGCGCGGTTTCTTTTCATCGTGAGAAGTACGTGGCTTCGGGCGGGCCCGACGGCGGCGACGGCGGCAAGGGCGGCGATATAATTTTCATCGCAGATGATAATTTATCGACGCTGATTGACTTCCGCTACAAGCGCAAATACGTCGCGGAGGACGGCAAAAAGGGCGACCAGAAGAAAAGCAGCGGTAAATCCGCACCCAACACCGTCATAAAAGTCCCGCGCGGAACGCTCGTAAAAGATAGTGAAACAGGCAGGCTCATCGCCGATATTTCGGGCAGTGAGCCTGTTATAATCGCGCGCGGCGGTAAAGGCGGCAAAGGTAATATGAACTTTGCGACGCCGAGACGGCAGGCTCCGCGCTTCGCGAAGCCCGGCTTCCCGGGGGAAAAATTCGAGCTTACGCTCGAATTAAAGCTGCTTGCCGATGTAGGACTCGTTGGCTTCCCGAACGTGGGTAAATCGAGCCTCATCAGCGCGGTGAGCGCAGCAAAGCCCGAAATCGCGAACTACCATTTCACCACGCTTACACCCGTGCTCGGCGTGATTCGCGTTGACGAAAAAAGCTTCGTCATGGCGGATATTCCGGGGCTGATTGAAGGCGCGAGCGGCGGCGCGGGGCTGGGGCATAATTTCCTGCGCCATGTTGAGCGGTGCAGGCTGATTGTTCATGTCGTGGACGTTTCGGGAATAGAAGCCCGCGACCCTAAAGAGGACTTCGAGAAAATCAACTACGAATTAGCGCAGTTCTCGCAGGAAATCGCGAACCTGCCGCAAATCGTTGCGGCGAATAAATCTGACATCGCGACTGACGAGCAAATTGAGGAATTCCGCGCGTTTATCGGCGAAAAATATCCTTTGTTCATAATTTCGGCTGCTACGAAAGCCGGCACACAGGAGCTCGTAAATCACGTAGCCGCGCGGCTTGACGACCTGCCGCCCGTGAAGCTGTACGAAGCCGAGCCTGTGTCGCTCGAAGAGCTTGACAAGAAGAGCGCGGAGAAGCGCGTCTTCGCTGTAAACAAGCTTGAGGACGACCTTTACGAGGTCAAGGCTGAGTGGTTAGCGCCGATTTTGTCGATGGTGAACATGGAAGACTACGAGAGCTTGCAATATTTTCAGCGGGTTTTGCGTTCGTCGGGGATTATCGATGCGCTTGAAGCGGCAGGGATTCAAGAGGGCGACACGGTGAGCGTGTTTGATTTTGAGTTTGAGTTTATAAATTAATTATGGTTGAAAAAATGGACATACTAACATCAGTAACACTCCCAAAAGAACAAGCCCGCAACTACAGCCCGCTGACGCTCGCCTTCCTCGGCGACGGCTACTACGAGCTGTTAGTTCGGCAGAAAATAACCCTTGAACATAACATGAGCGCGCATAAGCTGCACCTTGCCGCCGTGAAAAAAGTACGCGCTTCTTTTCAGGCGAAAGCTTTTGAAAAAATATCGGAGCTTTTGACAGAGGAGGAAACGGAGATTTTCCGCAGGGGCAGAAACGCAAACGGAACAGTTCCGCGCTCGGCAAATCCCGCCGAATACCGCAAAGCCACCGGGCTTGAGGCGCTTTTCGGCTGGCTGTTACTTATCGGCGAAAACAAAAGAGCCGAGGAACTGTTTGAGGTAATTTATAATTTCAAGGAAGAAAAAAAATAACGTAGGGGCGGACGCCTCTGTCCGCCCGAAAAACGCGCTTCGCCGGTGGACATTCGACCTACTCATCATAATCTTCGCGTCAGCGATTTTTTCGCTCGGTCTGCACTGCTTCATCGCGCCCGCAAGCATCGCGCCCGGCGGCGTGACAGGCATTGCAACGATTATTAACCGTCTTGCCGGCTTCCCTGTCGGCTTATTATACGGGCTGTTTAATCTGCCGCTAATTATACTTGGCTTTATTTTTCTCGGCAAGCGCATGATGGTGAAAACTATTGTCGCAGTCGCGGTAATTACTGTCGCGACGGACTACGTTTTCGCGGCTATTCCTGTTTATGACGGCGAGAAAATTTTAGCCGCGCTTTTCGGCGGCGTAGTCCTCGGAACGGCGCAGGGACTGATTTATCTGCGCGAAGGGACATCAGGCGGCATAGATATTACCAACAGAATTATTTACAAAAAAATCCCGCATTTGAGCCTCGGAAAAATCACATTAGCTGTTGACGCAGTGATAATTTCGGCTTCCATGATTGCCTTCAAAAGCGTGGAAGCGGGGCTTTTCGCGATTGTCGCGATTTTCGTCAGCGGGCGGGTTTTGGATATGCTGATTTACGGCGGACTTCAGGGCAAAATTCTGCTTATTTTCTCGGACGAATACGAGGAAATCTCCCGCAAAATCATAGACGAGCATCACCGCGGCGTGACGCTTTTATCGGGAATCGGCGCGTATTCGGGGCAGGAGCGCAAGGTAATCTGCTGCGCCGTGCAGAAGAATCAGTACGTGAAAATTAAACACATCGTCGCAGAAACCGACCCGAGCGCGTTTATAATTATCGCGAACGCGGGCGAAGTGCTCGGCGAGGGGTTCAGTCAGAATAGGATTTCGTAATTAAAAAGGAGACATTTATTATGCAAAACGCTGTATATTACGTTTCTTACAAGCTCAAAAAGGGCGCGTCTGCGGCGGATTTTTTACAGGCGGCTGAGGAATTAAACAACGGGCATATTTCAAAGCAAAAGGGCTATATTTCATGGCAACAGCTCGCCGAAGGCGACACGTGGTTGGATTTGGTGACCTTTGAAGCAATGGAAGATGTAAAAAGCTTTATAGCGAACTCAGAAAACCCGAACGAGCTTGCTCAAAAATTTTACTCTTTCATTAATCTCAACAGCTGTAAATCTCATTATTTTTCGGTTGAAAGAAGTTATAAATAAGGGGAGTAATTGAGGTGTTTTTATGAACAAATGGCTGACGGCATATGTTATCAATATATATCTTATAATGTTATTGTCACCATTAGTTTTAAGTTTATTTAACATGGTCGCTTTCTTTTGGGTGTTTGGGATATTAGTTGCTTTATCGCTTTTCGTGGGAATCAGAAGCATTATTTCTGCTTTTATGTACAGAGCGAGCAACAACGAAAACGCGCTTAAAATCGTTACAAGAGCCAAGCTCGCGCTTATTCCGTTCTTCGTTATAACTACATTGCTTTGGGCTTTATTATTTTTGGCTTCGGCTAATCCGTTTTTAATGTGGACATGGTTTACCATTATCCCTGCCGCGATTTTATTTAATTGCGGGGTTTTCAATATAATGTCGATTTGTTCGGTTATAACCATCACAAATTTGAAAAAGCAAGAGATAATAAAATCACCGATACATTACGTTTTACAATTTGTTTTTATTTTAGATGTACTTGATTGTGTCTATTTATACATAAAAAAGTATAAGCCGCATTTTGGAACGAGAAAAAGACTACTGCTGACCTCACTGCCTGCGATAATTCCCGTAGTTACGATACTTATCATCGGCGGTGCGTTTTATACAAACAATCAATATAAATTAAATACAGAAATTGCGAAATACCCGCTTAATTACGCGGTTGAACAAGGCGATGTAAAAAGAGTTGAAAGGGTATTAAAAAACGGCGCAGACCCGAATGAAATCCACATAAGAACAGGGAGTTCCGCGTTGCTGACAGCATGCGACAAAGGCTCCTCTCAAAATAAATATGAGGCTAACGACGTAAAAATAATAGAGCTGCTACTTGAATACGGCGCAGACCCGAATTACATAAATTTTGAAGATGACAGATATTACAACCTGCTTTCCCCGCTCAACGTGGTTTTGCGTAATCGTCACGCGGATTATGTCCTTGAAATTGTAACCTTACTTATAGAATACGATGTAGATGTAAACCTTGAGGCGCGAGGGGGAACGCCGCTTCAAGTTTACTGTGACGGGCACAGCAAGCCTGCGGAAATATTGAAACTGCTTTTGGAAAACGGCGCCGACCCAAACAAACATAGCGATTATCATAAAGGTCTTAAAGCATCTACGGGTTATTTTGAAATAATAATGCAAACTCCGCTTATAGTTTTTTGCAACAATTACTATGCCGATAATTTAGATGTTGTCAGATTACTCTTAGAGTATGGAGCAGATGTAAACCACAGGGACAGCAACGAAAAAACTGCCCTGCATTATGCGATGCATGGTTATGGCTGGCACAGTTTTGGGAATAGGTTAGCCAATTTACTTGAAGAGCATGGCGCGGTTAAATAAACTCACGGGAGGAAAATTCTATGGCAGGACATTCAAAGTGGAGTAAAATTAAACGCAAGAAAGGCGAGAACGACGGTGCGCGCGCTAAGGTTTTCACCAAGATTTCGCGTGAGATTTTAGTTTGCATAAAAGAAACAGGCAACGCCGACCCCGCCAACAACGGGCGTCTGCGCGACCTGATAGCCAAGGCGAAGTCCAACAATATCCCGAACGACAACATTGACCGCCTACTGAAAAAAGCCGCAGGCGGAAGCGAGAAAAACGACTACGAGGACTGCGTTTACGAGGGCTACGGACCGAACGGCGTCGCGGTTATGGTGGAATGTCTGACCGACAACCGCAACCGCACAGCCGGCGAAATCCGCTGTTATTTCGATAAATACGGCGGCAACATGGGCGCATCGGGGTGCGTGGCTTATATGTTCGAGCGGCGCGGCGTCGTGGTGCTTGACAACGAAGATGAAGAAATAAACCCCGATTTACTTATGGAGCACGTCCTCGAAGCAGGCGGCGATGATTTCGCGCTTGAAGACGGCAGTGCAATTGTTTACACTGCGCCCGAAGCGGCGGCGAGCGTCGGCGCAGAGCTCGCAAAACAAGGCTACACCGTGCTTTCGGCGGAAGCAGAACATCTCCCGTCAACGTACACGAAGCTCGCCGAAGACGAGCATATCAAGAAGATGTCGATATTGCTTGATGTGCTGGAGGACAACGACGATGTGCAGAATGTCTGGCATAATTGGCAGAATTGGGAATAATAAGAACATTTGCTAAAATGTGGGGTTTACAAGCCCCACATTTTGTGGTATAATAGTTAGGCATAACAAAAGAAGAAGGTGCAAAATGAGCAAAACAACTAAAAACAACTACGGCGACCACAGCCTTAAATCGTTGAAAGGCCCCGACCAGGTGCGCAAACGCCCTGCTGTTATCTTCGGCTCGGACGGAATCGAGGGCTGTCAGCACTCGGTTTTTGAAATTCTGTCGAACTCCATTGACGAAGCCCGCGAGGGCTACGGCAAGGAAATCATCATCACCCGCTTCAACGACGGCTCGATTGAAATTATCGACCGCGGGCGCGGCGTGCCGATTGATTATAACAAAAACGAGGAAAAATACAACTGGGAGCTTGCTTTTATCACGCTTTACGCGGGCGGCAAGTACGACAATAACACAGGCGAGAGCTATACTTACGCTTTAGGGCTCAACGGGCTCGGCTTATGCGCTACGCAGTTCTCGTCCGAGTACATGGAAGTCGAGAGCGACAACGGCACATGGTTGCACAAGCTTAACTTTGAAAAAGGCTTCAACGTCACGCTGGAAAAGGACGAGCGCGGCTTCACGAAAACAAAGTCCGCCGGCAAATCGGGAACGCGGATAAAATGGAAGCCTGACCTCGACGTTTTCACGGAAATTGACATTCCCGACGTTTACTTCGATGAAATTCTGAAAAAGCAAGCGGTGGTCAACGACGGACTACTGTTCAGGTTCCGCCGCGAAAACATGGACGGAAGCTTCAGCGAACAGGAATACCGCTACGAAAACGGAATCGACGATTATATAAAGGAAATCGCAGGCACTGAAACGCTTTCCGAGCCGCAAAGCTGGAACGCCATGCGCGAGGGCAAAGACCGCGAGGACAAGGACGAGTACAAGCTTCGTCTGCGCTGTGCCTTGGTTTTCTCGAACAAGACGCGTCTCGTTCAGCATTTTCACAACTCCTCCTGGCTCGAGCATGGCGGAAGCCCGGACAAGGCTCTGCGTCAAGCGTTTGTGTCGCAGGCGGACGCGTATTTAAAAAACAACAACAAATACAACAAAGGCGAAAGCAAAATCAATTTCACTGACGTTGAGGATTGTTTAGTCTTCGTTTCAAACAACTTCTCTTCGCAGGTCAGCTTCGAGAATCAGACGAAAAAAGCAATTAATAACAAGTTCGTTTATGAAGCCATGACCGAGTGGCTCAAGTCTCAGCTCGAAATTTATTTCCTTGAGAATAAGGACGAAGCCGCGCGGATTTGCGAGCAGATTCTTGTTAATAAACGCTCGCGCGAAAACGCCGAGAAAACCCGCTTAAATCTAAAGAAAAAATTAGCGGGCAACATAGATATTTCCAACCGCGTGCAGAAATTCGTGGACTGCCGAAGCAAGGATTTAACCAAGCGCGAGCTTTATATAGTTGAGGGTGATTCTGCGCTCGGCGCGGTGAAATTAGCTCGTGACGCAGAATTCCAAGCGGTTATTCCTGTGCGCGGAAAGATTTTGAACTGCCTTAAATCTACTTACGACAAAATCTTTAAAAACGAGATTATCACTGATATAATCAAGGTTTTAGGGTGCGGCGTGGAGGTTACTGCAAAAGGCGCAAGCAAGGAAATTTCGCACTTTAACTTTGATAATTTACGCTGGAGCAAGGTTGTCATCTGCACTGACGCAGACGTGGACGGCTTTCAGATTCGGACGCTGATTCTGACTATGCTGTACAGGCTTGTCCCGACGCTTATAAACGAGGGCTGTGTCTATATCGCAGAATCGCCGCTGTATGAAATTACAGCCAAGGACGAAACCTTTTTCGCTTATACAGAAGTCGAGAAGAACCGCATTATTAAAGACTTAGGCAGTAAGAAATTCACGATTCAGCGGTCAAAAGGGCTCGGCGAAAACGAGCCGGACATGATGAGCCTGACCACCATGAACCCCGATACGCGCAGGTTAATTAAGGTTATGCCGACTGATTCCGATGCTACGCGCGATATGTTTGACCTTATGCTCGGCGATAATTTGCAAGGACGCAAGGACTTCATAAACGAGTTCGGGAGCAATTATATGGATAGTGTGGATGTGTCTTAAATTAAAATAAAGGAGCAAATAAAATGCAACAAAACCAAATCCCCGAAATCAAAATCATGACAATTAAGACGTTAATCTTCGTTAAAAACCAAGCAGAGCTTGAAGAAACAAAGAAGCGCATCGGAAGCAATTTCGATGTGCTGTACGAAAACAACAACGAAAATATAGAAAAAGCCGTCACGCGGATTGTCGCTGAAACTAACCAGCCCGAATGTCATCTGCACCGCTTTGAAACCACGGACTGGATTGGCTATCACATATTTATTTCAATTTAAGGAGCTTATGTCTTGAAAAAGCAGAAATCTAAAAATTCAAAATCGCCCTTAGCCTACATAGAAGGCGCGGGTATTGTCGTGGAAAAGCCTGTCACAGACACGATTGAAGAGAATTATATGCCTTACGCCATGAGCGTAATTATCTCGCGCGCACTGCCCGAAATCGACGGCTTCAAGCCGTCGCACCGCAAGCTTTTATACACAATGTATAAAATGAGCCTGCTTTCGGGTTCGCGCACAAAATCAGCAAATATAGTCGGGCAGACAATGCGGCTCAATCCGCACGGCGACGGACCTATTTACGAGACTATGGTGCGGCTCGCCCGCGGAAATGAAGCACTGCTCCACCCTTACGTTGACAGCAAGGGGAACTTCGGAAAAGCCTACTCGCGCGACATGGCTTACGCCGCTTCAAGGTACACAGAAGCGAAGCTCGAACCGCTCTGCAAGGAGCTTTTCGATGAAATCGACCGCGATACAGTAGACTTCGTTCCCAACTACGACAACAGCACAACCGAGCCGGTATTACTCCCTGTAAAATATCCTTCGGTTTTGGTGAACAGTAACATCGGAATCGCCGTTTCTATGGCGAGCAATATCTGCTCGTTTAACCTCGCGGAGGTCTGCGAAACCGCGATTTCACTGCTTAAAGACCCTGCGCATGATATTATAAGCACCCTCAAAGCCCCCGACTTTTCGGGCGGCGGATTTATTGTTTACGACGAAGCCGCACTGCGCGAGATTTACGAGACGGGGCGCGGCTCGTTTAAAGTCCGAGCGAAGTATAATTACGACAGCGGAAACAACGTCATCGAGGTCACGGAAATCCCGCCTACGACTACGGTTGAGGCAATTATCGACAGAATCGTCGAACACGTAAAAGCCGGAAAAATAAAAGAAATAAGCGACGTGCGCGATGAAACTGACCTTTCGGGACTCAAAATCGCGATTGACCTAAAACGCGGCACGGATTACGACGCGCTGATGAAAAAGCTGTTCAGACTTACGCCGCTTCAGGATACTTTCTCTTGCAACTTCAACGTGCTAATCGCAGGTACACCGCGGGTTCTCGGCGTTGGCGAAATCCTGCGCGAGTGGTCGGCGTTCCGCGAGGAATGTGTAAAAAGACGCATTTTCTTTGAGCTGAATAAGAAAAAAGAACGCCTGCATTTACTGCGCGGATTGCAGAAAATTCTGCTCGATATTGATAAAGCGATTAAGCTAATCCGCGAGACGCGCGAGGAAACCGAGGTCGTTCCGAACCTCATGATTGGCTTCGGAATCGACGAGCTGCAAGCCGAGTACGTCGCGGAAATAAAACTGCGGCATATTAACAGAGAGTATATTTTAAAGCGTACCGAGGAAATCGAAAATCTCGAGCGCGACATCGCTGAATTGCAAGAAACACTTGACAGCAAAAGCAAAATCAAGGCTATAATCATCGCCGAGCTCAAGGACGCGGCGAAAAAATACGGACAGCCGAGGAAAACCCTGCTCGTTTTTGCAATAGAAGAGGAAGCCGCTCCGGAAGAGGAAATTCCCGATTATCCCGTGAATATTTTCTTCACAAAAGAAGGTTACTTCAAGAAAATCACGCCGCTGTCGCTCCGAATGGGCGGCGAGCAAAAGCTGAAAGAACAGGATAATATCACGCTTCACGAAGAGCTTACCAACCGCGCCGAGCTGATTTTCTTCACCGACAAGGGACAGGCGTACAAGAGCCGCGCGTCCTACTTCGAGGACGCGAAAGCCAGCGTCATGGGCGACTTTATCCCGTCGAAGCTTGACTTTGAAAGCGACGAAAAGCCGCTCGCGCTGATAACGACTCTCGATTATACCGAGAGTATATTCATGTTCTTCGAGAATGGCAAGTGCGCGAAGGTTCCTTTATCCTCTTTTGAAACCAAGACGAAGCGCAAAAAACTGCAAAACGCGTTCAATACGAGTTCGCCGCTTGTCGCGATTTTCAAGGTTTCGGAGGACGTTGATTTCCTTCTGAACTCGTCAGCAGGCAAGTCGTTGATTTTCAACACGGCTTTGATTCTACCGAAAGACAAGCGCGACACGCAGGGCGTGCAGGTAATGCGGCTGACGAAGGCGTACCTGAAATCTGCCGCGCTTTACGCGCACGGTATGGTGAAAAAACCCGAAGAAATCGTCGCAAAAACCCTGCCGATGGCGGGGAAGGAAGTGAAAATCGTTGAGGTTGAGCAGTTGACGATTTAAAAACCACCCCGCTCCCTGTGGGAGCACCCCTCCAAGGAGGGGAATTGAGAACTGCGAAATTAAAACAAATTCCCCTCCTTGGAGGGGTGGCAACCAGTTCGCAAACTGGTTGACGGGGTGGTTTAAGAAAGCAGGTGAATTTATGACAAATAAAAAGCAAGTTTTTATTGTGTACCTCGTTATTAACACATTATTTGTAATTAATATTCTCCTCATCACATCAAACGTGACGTTTTTAGCGGTAATGGCAGCAGTTTTTATATACATTTTTAGTTTTCTTGTTTTACCTTATTATCTCTTGTTGGGTGTGGGAGTTCATTGCGCGGCAATTATAGCAATAATGGCTTTAAGTGTTCGGGCTTACATTAAACATAAAAATGAAAACGATAAATTGTTTTTGAAAATATCTATTCCGCTATCTATAATTAACGTTACCCTAAACACGCTTAGTATAAATCCGGGAATAGCCTTTTTGATGTCAACAAAATAATTCTTGAATTTCCCTCAAAATTATGCTATAATTAAAACCTAAATAAATTTACACGGAGAAAATTATGCCTAAAATGCTCACAGATATTGAAATCGCGCGCAGTGCTGATATGAAAAGAATAAACGTCATCGCGCACTCGCTCGGCATAACTATGGACGAAATCGAGCCGCACGGGCATTATAAAGCCAAGCTCGCGGACTCGCTGTTCACGCGGGTTTCCGCGAAGCCAGACGGTAAATTAATCCTTGTCACTGCCATAAATCCCACGCCTGCAGGCGAGGGCAAAACCACGACTTCTGTCGGGCTCGCGCAGGGCATGGCGAAAATCGGCAAAAACGCAGTGCTTGCGCTTCGCGAGCCGTCGCTCGGTCCTGTTTTCGGCGTTAAGGGCGGCGCGGCGGGCGGCGGTTATGCGCAGGTGATTCCGATGGAGGACATAAACCTGCATTTCACGGGCGATTTGCACGCGATTACCAGCGCGAATAATCTTCTTTGCGCGCTGCTTGATAACTCAATTCAGCAGGGCAACACGCTCGGCATCGACCCGCGCCGCGTGCAGCTTAAACGCTGCTTAGATATGAACGACCGCGCGCTCCGAAACGTCATAATCGGGCTCGGCGGGCGGCTTGACGGGACTCCGCGGCAGGATAATTTTATTATCACCGTGGCGAGCGAGGTCATGGCGATTCTGTGTCTTGCGGACGATTTGGCGGATTTAAAAGCACGGCTCGGGAACATTTTAGTCGCGTATACTTACGATGAAAAGCCTGTGTTCGCGCGGGATTTAAAGGCTGTCGGCGCGATGGCTTCCCTGCTGAAAGACGCAATTAAACCCAATTTAGTGCAGACCTTAGAGGGGACTCCCGCGATTATTCACGGCGGGCCGTTCGCGAATATCGCGCATGGGTGCAATTCTGTACGGGCGACGAAATTAGCTCTCAAGCTCGGCGATTACGCGATTACGGAAGCGGGCTTCGGCTCGGATTTGGGCGCGGAGAAGTTCTTTGATATTAAGTGCCGCGCCGCAGGCTTAACGCCCGATTGCGCAGTTTTAGTCGCAACAGTCCGCGCGCTTAAATACAACGCAAACGTAGAGCGCGCCGCCCTCGGCACGCCGAATACAGAAGCACTGAAGCGCGGCGTAATTAATCTAAAAACTCACATCGAAAACATAAAAAAATTCGGCGTTCCTGTCGTGGTTGCTATTAATAAATTCGGCACGGACAGCGAAGAAGAAATTGCATTTTTGAAAGATTACTGCGCAAGTCTCGGCGCGAAATGCGCGCTGTCCGAGGTCTTCGCGAAGGGCGGCGAGGGCGGCGCAGAGCTTGCGCGTGCAGTATGCGAAACGATTGAAAATAAACCGTCGAATTTCAATCCGCTTTACGATTTGAACCTTTCTATTAAAGAAAAATTAATGACGATAGCGCGTGATATTTACCGCGCAGATGGCGTTAAAATCGAGCTTCCCGCCGAAAAAGCCATCGCGCAAATTGAGGCTCTCGGCTTCGGGAATCTGCCTGTCTGCGTCGCGAAAACGCAGTATTCTCTCTCCGACGACCCCGCAAAGCTCGGCAAACCCGAGGGCTTTATAATCACTGTCCGCGACGTAAAACTATCGGCAGGCGCAGGGTTCGCGGTCGCGCTCACGGGCGACATCATGACCATGCCGGGACTGCCTAAGGTGCCATCGTCCGAAAATATAGACATCAGCGAAAACAGCGAAATTACAGGTTTATTCTAATGGTTTATAAATCAAATTCAAGCGAGGAAACTATAAAAATCGGCGAGCAGTTCGCGCGGGAAATTGCGGATAATTGCACAGGCTGCGCAGTTTTATTATACGGCGAAATGGGCGCGGGCAAGACGCATTTCGTGAAAGGCGTAGCGCAGGGGTTCGGCATTAATTCTCATGTTACAAGCCCGACATTCGCGATTGTAAACGAGTATGACGACAAGCTTTTTCACTTTGACCTGTTCAGAATTGCAAGCTTTGACGACCTTTATGCAATCGGTTTTTTTGATTATTTAAACAGGGGTGTAATCGTCTGCGAATGGAGCGAAAATATACCCGGACTTGAAAACGAATTCGAGAATTACTATAAAATTTCGCTCACTAAAACAGGCGAAAATGAGAGGGAAATTCATGTTACTTCTGGGGCTTGACTCAAGCACGAAAGCCGCTTCCTGTGCGGTTTTCTGCACAGACACTCAAAGCATAATTTCATATGGCGGCGTGAATACAAAAATCACACATTCCGAGACGCTGCTGCCGCTCACCGAGAATATTTTGAAAGCGGCGAAGCTGACCTTAAACGATATTGACGCTTTCGCAGTCACTGCAGGTCCGGGCTCGTTCACAGGCGTAAGAATCGCCGCAAGCGCAGTCAAAGGCATGGCTTTCGCACTGAACAAGCCTCTTTACGCGGTTTCGACTCTGCACGCACTTGCGTATAATTTACGCGGACAAAGCTGTATCGCTTGCTGCAATATGGACGCGCGCAGAGAGCAATTTTATAACGCGCTGTTCCGCGTCGAAAACGAAGTAATTACCCGCCTGACCGAAGACCGCGCAATCGGAAAAGCCGAGCTTGAAGCGGAATTGCAAGCTCACAAAAACGTCATAACCGTTGATGAGGTTAGTGCGATTTCGCTTTGCCGCGCGGCTTTGGAATATCCGCCGATAACCGCAAAGGAATTAATGCCGTTTTATCTGCGCGCTCCGCAAGCGGAACGAGAAAGGATTGAGAAAACATCATGATTTACATTGGAAGCGACCACGCGGGTTATTCACTTAAAACCGCATTGGTTGAATATTTAAGCGAGAATAATATCGAATTTATTGACCTTGGCTGTAACGGCGAAACTGTGGATTATCCCGATATTGCAAGAGCAGTCTGCTCGAAAGTGCTTGAATCAAAAGACAACCGTGGGATATTAGTCTGCGGCACAGGCATCGGAATTTCGATGGCGGCGAACCGTATAAAAGGAATCCGCGCGGCACTTTGCGGCGACTATTACTCGGCGAAATTCACCCGCAAGCACAACGACGCAAACGTAATCTGCTTCGGGAAAAATATCCTCGGCGCAGGGCTCGCAATCGAGCTTTTAGACGTTTTTTTAAACACCGATTTTGACGGCGGCAAGCACATTCCCCGCATAAATAAAATTGAAGGAGAATTATAATGAGCAACTTAAAAATTTTAGAGCACCCGCTTTTACAGCACAAGATTTCATTATTGCGCGACAAAAACACGATTATGAAGGAATTCCGCGAGCTCGTCAGCGAAATTTCCATGCTCATGACCTACGAGGCGACCCGCGACCTGCCGCTTAAAGAGGTGCAAATGCAAACGCCTGTCGCTCTCGCGAAAACGAAAGTCATTTCCGGCAGAAAAATTGCATTAGTGCCTATTCTGCGGGCAGGGCTTGGCATGGTGGACGGCGCGTCCGCGCTGATTCCCGCCGCTCCAATAGGGCATATCGGCGTTTGCCGCGACGGTAAAAAAGGCAACATTTCAGAGTATTATTGCAAGCTTCCTGTCGACATCGCCGAGCGCGAGGTTATCGTCATGGATTTGCTTTTGGCAACAGGAAACTGCGCCGCTCACGCGGTTCAGAAGCTGAAGGACGCAGGTTGTAAATCGCTTAAATATATCTGCGTGATTGCCTGCCCCGAAGGTGTGAAAACCTTTAGCAGTGCGCACCCCGACGTAGATATTTTCTGCGGCGCGCTCGACGACGGGCTAACCGACGACCTGTATATCACGCCGGGCGTCGGCGACGGCGGTGACAGGATTTTCGGGACGAAGTAGGAAGTATAAGTTATAAAATATTTCATATAATAAAACGTACACTGTTGACATTGTGTACGTTTTATGTTATGATAGGAGGTGAAAGGAAGTGAAAAATATGTTTATGAACGCAACTGATGTCAGAAACGAGTGGAGCTCTGTTATTGATTCGGTGGTAAGAGAAAAGCCGATGTTTATTAAACGCACCCGTGACCATATGATGCTGTGTAATTTTGAAGTCATTGAAAATATATTGGAAACGTATGAGTTTAACGCTGTTGAATATATCGAAGATGACGGTTCTGTTACGTTGTCTTTGGATGAGATTGACTTGGTCGATAACGGTAAAACCAAACAAGAAGCTCTTTTAAATTTAGCAAAGTATATTTTAACATATGCTGAACATTATTATGAAGACTTTGAATATTGGTATAGCGCTCCAAATTGCCGTCTGCATCTTCCCTATGTTATTAAAGCACTTTCGCTTAACGATGTCGAAAAAATAGGGAGGTTGATTAAATGCCGTCCTGGAGAGATTTAAAAAGATTTTGTGACCGTGACGATTGGGAATTATATAAAGATACCGACCACTACTTTTACAGGAAAAGAAAAGAGGACGGAATGTTGCATACCACTAAGGTTTCTAAAGGAACCGGTGAAATAGGTAAGCGATTATGGCAGGAAATACTTAAAAAGCAACTACAAGTTTCAAAAGAATATTTTAACAAGAAGATTTAATCTTCACTTTCATTAAGCGCCTCATAAACCTCTTTAATACTCTGCACAAAAAAGCACCCTTCCTGCTCAAAAAGTATAATCACCTTCTCAAACCTCGGAATACTCGTCCCGTTCACTGATACTGCCGGCGCATGAAAAATCAAATCCTTGTATTCAAACTCAATCAAGCCGTAATCATCGCCGTCAATGTCCTCAAATGCAAAGCCCTGCACGCCTGCCGCCGTATCGCCTGTCGGAACGGTTTCGTTTTTGTGCTTTACGACAGCTTCTTTCAAAAAATACTGCAAACAAAAGCAGATGAACATTGCGGTTATAGCCGCGAACGGCAGTGAAAAATACCACTCGAAGTTTATATGTCGGAATATCATTCCCGATATTCCGAAGCTCAGAAAACAAGCCAAGAACATCGTCAGCGTGTGCGGGAAAAACTTTTCAACGGGAATCGTTTTGCCTTTAAACTCGAAAAACTTTCGCTCAATCCCGAAGCCTTTTATGTTCTCCATCTGCCGCAAAGCTACATCTGTAACCAAAAGCGCGGCGGCTATAATCGTTACTATCAAATAAAAATATATCATGACTGCGCGCCCTTGATTTCGATGATTTCAAAGCGGAGTTTTTTTATTCGCCGCTCGGCGAGAGTGAGCACAGTGATTTTAAAAAGCTCTGTTTCAAGCGCGTCTTTTTCTTCGGGAATCCTGCTGAAAAGCTCGAAAACCCAGCCGCGAACAGTGTTGCTTTCTGAAATAATTTCAAAACCCATTTCCCGCTTTTTAAAGTAGCGGTTGAAGTCGTTGACAGTAAGCTCGCCCGAAACCTCAAAAACATTATCAGCTGTGAAAACTATCGGCGAGCTAACCTCATCACCCTCGTCCCAAATCTCACCCACAAGTTCTTCCATAATATCCTCAAGCGTCACTAAGCCCTCTGTCCCGCCGTACTGGTCAACAACTATAGCAAGGTGGAGCTTTTCTTTCTGCATCATTTTCAGCACTTCGGATATTTTCATAAGCGACGGCACAAAAATCGCTTCCTGCATAATATCGCGGATATTAAAATGCTCGCCCGAAATAAAGCGGCGCATAAAATCTTTAATGTGCAATGTCCCGCAAACATGGTCAATTGTCTTCTCGTAAACAGGCATTCTCGAATAGCCCTCCGACAAAAACACATCGCGAACCTTGTTTATATCCTCGTTTTGAGAAACTGCGATTATATTCACGCGCGGCGTTAATATTTCGCCCGCTGTCGTTTCGTCGAAGTTCAGCGCGCTCTGCACTAAATTCGACTCCTGCTCCTCCAAGACTCCCTCGTCCTCGATTTCCTCAATAAAATGCAGCAGTTCCTGCTCGGTCACGCTGACGGTTTTTTCTTGTCCTTTAGTCAGCGCGTTGGTTAAACGCTTCTGAAAGAACAGGAAAACCGCCGAAAACGGCGTAAGCACTATAATAAACACGCGCAGAAACCCGCCGAACACAAGGCAGAAGTTTTCGGCTTTGATTCGCGCAATCGTTTTCGGCAGTATATCGCCGAAGGTAAGCGTCAGAAATGTCACGCTTACGGTTGTAATCAAAACGCCGTAATGCTCGGCAATATGCGACGGAAGCGTCCGCAAAATAAGCACGGTCGCAAGCGCGGTAAGCAGAATGTTTACCACGTTGTTTCCTATAAGAATCGTCGAAAGCGCCTTGTCATACTTTTCAAGCACGGCAAGAGCCGACTTCGCTTTTTTTGAGCCGCTGTCTGCCTTGAACTTCAGCTTGATTCGCGAAACTGAAGTAAACGCCGTTTCGCTGAACGAAAAGAACGCAGAAAGCACAAGCATGACGGCAATCAGAATTATATCTTTTGTCATGCTTATAGTATAACACAAAATTATTGACAGAGCAACTGTTTAATGTTATAATTTTTGTTGAGTATGGGAAAAAGGAAACAGGTGAAAAGCCTGTGCGGGTTCGCCGCCGTAGGATACGTTTTTTCTCTCAGCAGGATTTCCGCAAAATCTTGAACGTCATTGGTTTTAACCGAGAAGACGAGAGAATACAAAGTATCAAGCCGGAAGACTTTACCCTTTAGGTATAAAACAACCGCGGAACCGGTTGAACCGCTCAACAACGGACGCGCAATGCCCGCCTCTACAACAAATAAAATATTTAAGGAGAAATGCAAAATGAAATTTAGTGCAAAAATTTTGTCATTGCTCCTGATTGCGCTGATTGCGGTAGGCGTAACAGGCTGCGACGGACAATTAACAATTGACAATGGACAATTGACAGTTGAAGAAAAAACTTTCATACTGGAAGTCTACGGTATTACAGACAGTATAATTACGCACGAAATCACAACGACAGAAGCTACAGTCGGCGCGGCTTTGCTTGAAGCTGAAATTATCGACAACGCAGACTTCGTGACTTATGTGGTTGGTTGGAGAGCCGATTATGTAGAGGACGGCTATTGGTGGGCGTTTTACATTGACGGCGATATGGCAATGAAAGGCGTAGGCGACACAAACATAGAAGAGGGCATGATTTATGCGTTCATCTACACGAAGGCTTAGGAGTCTCGCGGTATTCGCCATGCTCGGCGCAGTCATGCACGCGGCGCAATTCGCGCTTCAGTCAGTCCTCGGCGTTCAGCTTATGGGGCTTTTTATCGCCGCCTTCACGCTTGTTTACAGAACGCGGGCGTTAATCCCAATTTATGTTTGGGTCTTACTGCATGGGGCTTTTTACGGATTTATGTTTTCGATTCCATACTTGTATATCTGGCTTCTGCCGTGGGGGCTTTTTATGCTCGCAGGGAAAATCAAGCTTCCGAAAAAATATTTAACTCCGCTCTACATGATTCTTTCCGCGCTCGGTGGACTTACCTTCGGGGCATTGTACGCGCCTTTTTGGGCTATTACAACAGGGCTCAGCTTCAAGCAAATGCTTCTTTGGATTGCCGCAGGCTTCGGCACGGATATTGGCTACGCAATTAGCAATTTCGCGTTCGGCGTGCTGATTATTCCGCTTTCGGAATTACTCAAAAAATTAGAAAAGGACAGATATTAAATCTGTCCTTTTCTGCGCGTTTTTGCACATTAATTGTCGCAGCCGCAGCCGCAATCATTATCGTCGCCACCGCGGATTTCGATTTCGCCGTTGCCGAAATCGCCGCAGTTACCGTTTTCACGGCAGTATTCCGGCTTGTGTCTTCTGTGGTCATGATGCTTGTGCTCTTCACGGACTCTGACAACATCATAGGTATGATGATTGTGTCTGTGAATAACGTCGTACTCATGAATGACGTCGTGCTTGTGATTGACTATGTGGCGATGCTTAATGACTCTGCGGTCGTCGCGGCAGTTATACTCGCGCCTGTCGTTTCCGCCGTTGCAGTCGCACCCGCAGCCGTTATTTCTTTCACAGTTCATTTAAAGTTCCTCACTTTCGTTGATTTAATACTTGCTTCGACAGCTTTCGCTATCTCCACTGCTTTAGATTATGCACGATTATTCTAAGATGTGACAAAATATGATAAAGATGAATTAAAAGGAGCTCCCGCTTTTTTTCGCGGATTTCAATTATATCGCAAAAAACCTTGCTTTCCCCTACAATTTATGATATAATTAATTACGTATACCTAAAATCAAGAAAGGAGCGCAGAAGTGTCCTTCATCGGTCGTTTATCCCGCCTATGGCTCTCCAGCTGGCGTCACAAGTCAGCAGAAAGCGA